>Ga0209121_10003149_pt1 | contig 16151 bp, 11 predicted proteins | sample Cruoilmetagenom3_FD_187292 | JGI IMG/M metagenome (GOLD analysis project Ga0209121, IMG submission 187292) | Oil polluted marine microbial communities from Coal Oil Point, Santa Barbara, California, USA - Sample 3 (SPAdes) (version 2) | ecosystem: Environmental > Aquatic > Marine > Oil seeps ... | reverse complement strand
CTACAGATGACCTGGCGTTTTCAGCCTATCTGAAGATGAGAGGTTATCATCTTATCAAATCACAAAAAATCAAAGGCTTACTTTACCTTCGAGGTTGATATTGAAATATCACCGAAATAATATCAGTAATCGGTTATCGGTGGTCAGGAAAAATAGGTGTATCAGATGATCGGAATATCGGTAGGAAGAGCACCAGAAGATCAGGTAATCAGTGATCGGTCATCGGTGATCAGGTCATTGGCTACCCGACTAATAATATAGTCTGCATTCGTAAACCTACCGATTACTGATAACGGCTCGACTGAGCTCGCCGAAGTCCGATTACCAACTACCTCTCTGTTCCTGATACTCTGCCTACTGGTCTACTGGTATCCTGATATGCTATGGAAGTTACTGGTAACCGATAATCAATGTGTGACCGTAGTTATGCAAAATGCTCGCTGGAAGGAGGATCGGATCATGAATTTATTACAACCTGAATCAGAGAAGAGGCGAAGTGGCAAGTATATTAAATATATTAGGATAACCAGTATCTTTATAGTTTGTACAATAATAGAATTAACAACTCCAACATTCGGATACTCAACATTTCCTAATAACCTTACAATGGCAACTTTGTCTGAAGATTCATTAACTCTTGAGCAATCCATAGAGATTGCATTAAAAAATTCGCATAAGATTGCTATAGCTGAAGGAAATGTTAGTAACGCTGAAATAAACTTAAAAGATGCACGATCGGGATTCTTGCCAGAACTTTACCTCTCCGGGGGATACAACCTTAATGATACCTATGACAGGTTTGAGTGGAACGAAAATCACTATAGTTTATCGCTAAATGCATCGATGATTCCATTCAATAGTGGAAGAACTCTGATAAATGCTGCGAAGTCTCGAGAGTCACTGTCTTCAGCAAAACAGGACTATCGTCTTACTGAGAGTATACTAGTTCTTGATGTTATCAGGGAATACTATAATTTGCTTGAGGCATCAGAAATTTTGGAACTCAAAAAGGAGAGTTTAGATCAGAAGAGAACGCATTTAGAATTTGCTAAAGCTCAGTTTGATTTGGGACTTGCACCAAGAGCTGATATTTTGAAGGCTGAAGTAGATGTTACGAATGCTGAGGTTGATTCACTTCAGGCTGAAGGTAATCTAAAGCTTGCACATGCTGAGATAAACCATATAATGGGTATTAGTTTAGATTATCCCACAAAAATAAAACCAGTCAAATTTATTAGAGAAGAACCTCCCAATTTTGACGATTGCCTAAATGAGGCTCTCAAAAATCGTCCTGAACTTGTACAGCAAAAGGCAAGTCTTTCAATTAGAAAATATAACTTGAGGCTGGCACAGATAAATGGGTTACCCACTTTTACAATTACAGGTAGTTATAATGCTTATGCAGATAAGTTTATGTTTGCTGGGCTTCCAATTAATCAAACAAATTGGAATGAGAATACTAATTGGCATGTAGGAATAGGACTAAGCTTTCCAATATTCGATGGTGGAGTAAAAAGAAGGGCTATTCAGGCAGCAAAGATAGATTTGAATGAAGCTAATCTCAATTATGTAGATTTGGAGAAGGAAATAAACTTAGAAGTAAAATTAGCATACCTGAACTTAGTTGCTACATTCAAGAAGATAGAGTTGACAGAAAAACAAGTAAAAAGCGTGGAAGAGAGTTACAATATAACATTGGGAAGATATAAAACTGGTGTTGCTCCAATAACTGAAGTTATCGATGCTGGTGTAGCACTCTCAAATAGCAAAGTAAACCATACAAAAGCAATATATGATTATCTTTTAGCCGAAGCTATCTTAAATAAGGCTATGGGCCAATTACCGCATTAGTGAAAAGCGAAGAGAAAAGCGTATAAACTTGTCCGCTCCGATTTATCGGGGCTTAACTGGAGGATTTAATGAAAAGGAAGCTATTTGTTATTGGTGGAATTGTGGTAATCATAATAGTAGGGTTGGCTATTTTTAGGTCAATTTTAGGAAATAAGGATACAAAGGAGCAACCATTTAGAACCGCGCTGGTTGAAAAAGGCGACATACTTGTTAAAGTAACTGAGAGCGGTGGAGTAGAACCAGTAACCACTGTTAATATAAAGTCAGAATTAGCAGGTGAAATAAAGAAACTTTTTATAGAGGAAGGAGATAGTGTCAAAGCTGGTGACAAGTTAGCATTAGTGCAGCAGGAATCTTCACAAGCACGTCAGATAGCACAAGCAAGAGCATCCTTAGAGCGTACAAAGCTTGATTTAGAAGATGCAGAAAGAAATCTGAAGCGCAAACAGGAACTATACCAGAAAGGATTCATTGCAAAAAAGGATGTTGAGGATGCAGAGAAATCGTATAAGAATAGTAAGATACAGTACGAGCTAGCAGAAAAGCAACTGTGGTTAGATTTAGGAGGAACTGAACTAATAAAATCGCAAAGCCTTGCATCAAAGACCTTTGACAATATAATCGTTAAATCACCTATCTCAGGGATAGTTATCAATCTAAATGTTGAAGAAGGCGAGATGATTACTTCGGGAACTCAAGCATTTGGTAGCGGTGGTACTGCCCTTATGACGATAGCTGACTTAAGTAAGATGATTGTAAAGACCGACATAAACGAGGTAGATGTTGGCAAGCTAAGGGCAGGACAGTCAGTAAATATTGGATTTGATGCCGTAAGGGGTAAAGTATACCAGGGAGTAGTAAAAAAGATAGCACCAGCAGGAACTATTGAAGGAAATATTGTTGTGTATCCGGTAGAGGTAGAAATCCTGAGTTCTACATCCGAGAAGATCCAAAACGCTATCCAGAAAAAACTAAGAGAGTATGGAGTGACGCCGCCAGAAAGTCCCCCACAACCCACATTCGTACATAGCCAACCAACTGAGGAGCACAAGGCTGGCATTGAATTGATCAAACCTGGTATGACTGCAGACTTGGATATTATCATCGGAAGGGCAGAAGATGTGCTTTGTGTGCCCAAGGAGGCAATCACAGAGAGAGATGGCCGTACAATCGTGATGTTAATAAAGAATGGAAAGCCAGTCCCTCAACCTGTAATAACGGGACTTGAAGATGATGTAAAAGTTGAAATAAAAGAGGGATTAAAAGAAGGTGATAAAGTGCTTATAACACGATTCGAACGTCAACTATCTGAAGAGTTAGAGAGATTTAGGAGACCCCGAATGTAGGGGTGAGTGAAGGGTTAAAAACTATGGCTAAGTTGATAAAAGTAAATAACTTAAATAAAACTTACAGCATGGGTAAGGTTGAAGTCCGGGCATTGAGGGGGCTCTCAATAGAAATTGATAGAGGTGAATTCGTATCAATTATGGGACCTTCTGGATCAGGTAAAACTACATTGATGGATATACTTGGCTGCCTGTCAAAACCCACCTCTGGAAGCTATTACTTGAATGAACAGGCTACTAATAATCTTGATGATAATTACTTGTCTGAAATTCGAAATGAGCAAATTGGATTTGTGTTTCAAACATTTAACTTACTACCAAGAACAACAGCACTTGGTAATGTGGAACTTCCATTGTTTTACGCTGGCATAAGTGATAGGAAGCGGAAAAGAAGAGCTATGGAGGCATTGGATGCTGTTGGCCTTAAAGAGCGTGCATATCATTACCCTAATGAGTTATCCGGTGGTGAGCGACAACGGGTAGCTATTGCCAGAGCACTCGTAAATCAACCCGCCATAATACTTGCTGATGAACCAACGGGTAATTTGGATTCTCAATCAGGTGAGGAGGTTATGTCAGTATTTAAAAGGTTGCATGAAGATGGTAAGACCATTATTGTAGTAACTCATGACCCAGAAGTTGCAAAATATGCAGATAGAATAATTCAATTAAAGGATGGGCAGATTGAGCGAGAAAAAATCCAAAGAAAATTTGTAGGGCAGGGCTTTAGCCCTGCAGATAAAGTTAACAAAAAAACCAGTTTTATAGGAAGTCTTATAGCTGGGTTTGCTTCTGGATACAAGGGACTTTTATCCAATAAGCTACGCTCCTTTCTTACAATATTAGGTATTGTTATAGGTGTAGCCGCTGTTATTGGTATGTTAGGAGTAGGTGAGGGTGCAAAGAGTCAAATTACATCACAAATAGAGAAATTGGGGTCAAATGTTTTAATGGTCTTTCCAAGACGCACAGAGAGCAAAGAGGAGGCATTAGAGTGGAGAGGAAGATCTAAAGGACTTACTCATGAGGATGCAATTGCTATTAAGGAGAAGATTTCAGCAGTAAATGAGGTGGCACCTCAAATTAGAACACAAGAGAGGGCCAGGTATCTTGATAATTATTGGGATACACGGCTTTTGGGAACCTCTCCATCATATCAGACCATAAGGAATCTTGAAATGGATGAGGGAAGATTTTTTGATCAAGAAGAGCTTGATTCATGGACAAAGGTTTGTGTAATTGGGAAAACAGTTAAGGAAGAGCTATTTGGGAATGAGCATTTCGCAGAATCCCGTGGACCTGTTGGTGAAGATATCAAAGTAAGGGACGAAAGATTTACAGTCATTGGCGTTCTAAAAGAGAAAGGACGGGTAGGTTGGGAAGATTTCGATGACCAGATACTCATACCATTCACTACAGCTCAAAAGAGATTTACAGGAGATGACAAAGTGCAAACAATTTTTGTACAAGCCAAAAGTTCTGAAGCTACAGATACTGCTGCCAGGCAAGTGGAAACATTACTCACTGCGAGACATAATAAAGTAGTAGATTTCAGAGTAAGAAGCCAAGAGGAATTTCGTCAGACCATAGAGCAAACTGCAAGTACATTCAAGCTTATGCTTGCAGGTATTGCCGCAATATCACTGATTGTTGGTGGAATTGGAATAATGAACATAATGTTGGTTTCGGTAACCGAAAGGACAAGAGAGATTGGCATAAGAAAGGCAGTGGGTGCAAAGCGCCGGGATATATTGGTGCAATTTCTAATAGAGTCTATGGTGCTTGCGTTTGCTGGTGGAGTAATTGGTATAATTTTGGGTGTCTTCTTTGCCAATACCATAGGTAATGTGATGGTGGGTGCAGGTGCGATGGGGCCTCGCTTCCTTAGTGGTGGCGGTCAATCAGTTGTTACTTTGAGTTCAATACTGCTTTCATTCTTTTTTGCTGTAGGTGTAGGCGTCTTCTTTGGTATGTATCCAGCCAACAAGGCATCGAAACTTGATCCCGTTGAAGCATTAAGATATGAATAGCCATGCGTTGTTAAACAGAAGGCATTTGCTCGCACTTCCTTTCCAAGAACCCCCCTTACAGGCTGTGCAGAAAGTAGGGATCTGGTAGCCGCAGACTTCAGTCTGCGAATAGAAGATGCTGTTCTGGATTCAATTTACGCAACTTATCCCCAGGATCCGCACGGAAAAGTTGCGACTACCAGGTTGAAATTTGACTTTTTGCACAATTACTAAAGGTTGCGACTACCTTATATCTGAATTGGGAGTCCTTTGAATTCTTGTCCAAGCCTCATCTAATCCCTGTCAAGAATATTCTTGCAGTAGCAAGCTACTGCCTGCCTGCGGTAGGCAGGCATTCCAATTGACTGCTTCTCCCCAGTACAACACTTTGAGATAACACCTAATTTTTGAAATTATTTGTGTTATTTGATTAACTCGTGTGGATTCGTGGTTGTTTTTTCCTTGACATAAAGAGGAGGTTGTGGTATAATAACATCAAATATCAAAAATCAAAATTACTTGCTTACCGTCGGGCAGACATATCAAAATTTAAGGTCGAATAGTCATCCTCATCAATACGTTATCTATGAACAGTATGTGGAATAAAGCAGTTGCCTTATCAAAACTTATCTTTTCTGTGCAGAAGAGACGGGTGCTCTCTCTACCTATCTACATTACGAACAGGTGTACATCAAAATGTAAGACCTGTAATATATGGAAGATTAAAGAGAAAGAGGACCTTGATAAGGATGCCATAGAGGGTTTGTTATGTGATAATGAAATAAGAAATGATGTGGAGTTCATAATTACAGGAGGGGATTTTCTCCTCCATCCGGACTGTAGGGAGATTGTATCCTTATTCAAGGGGAAAAATCTAAGGGTGTTCTCAAACGGTATCCTTGTAGATGAACTTGTCTCACTTGTGAAAGAGGAAGGTGTGAAGTATGTATCAGTTTCTCTTGATGGAGAACCTGAGACGAATAAGTATATAAGGGGTGTGGACACATTCAAAAATGTGGAGAGAATAATAACAGAACTCAAAGATTTTACCCATATCGAGATTGAGTATACCATAAGCAAGTGGAATACGAAAGAGGACCTCAGATTTGTTATGGATTTTGTAAAAAAGTATGAAATAGATTTGAGCGTGGGATACTACTCAAGAGTTGAATACTTTGGTGCAGAGGAAGATACAACAGGTCTTTATTCTGTGTCTGACCTGATTGCATCAGATTACCATTCCCTGTATCCTTTATGGGCGAACGGAAAGTTAAACCTTCCCTGTTACAGCATATTTGTGAGGCCTGTTATAAAATCAAATGGTGATGTTGAGTTGTGTGAGGCAAGACAGGTAAAACTCGGAAATCTCTACAAGAGGAGTTTTAGTGAAATATGGAGAAACGAAAAAACAGCAAAGATAATCCGCTCTTTTTTTAAGTGCAACGGATGCTGGTTAAACTGCCAGAGGAACTCAGATCTTGGTCTTACGTACATACCAAGAAGGTTAGGATTACTTTCATAAGGATATTAAGAAGGAGTAATTGTAGAAGGAATTGCTACATCAGTTTAGATATCCTTCTTCATCAATTCTGAATTCTATATCTGGCATAAATCTTAGAGAAATACTTCTCGCAATTTCTGTCTTTATGGAGCCCTTTGCCTCTTTAAGTGCCGAAAATCCCCTTTCTTCATTGGATAGAAACCTTACATAACAGAAGATCTTTCTCCTGTCCTTTTTTATCTCCACCCTTGTCACTGTTACAAAACCAATATCAGGATTCTTTCTTGCTGAAAGAATCCTGGCAATCTCTTCCTTGAACAGTGTCTCTATTCTTCTGTTTCTCCTATCAGTATGGTCATGCATTTTACAGCGTCAAACCTCTCTCTTTTTTTCTACCATTTCGTATACCTGTACGATGTCCCCTACAACAAAGTCATCTATCTCTTCAAATCCCATTCCACACTCAAATCCTGCTGAAACCTCGTTGACTGTGTTCTTGGTCCTTCTCAAAGAGATTATTTTCCCTTCTCCCACCACATCTGAATCCCTGACTATTTTGACAGGTGCGTTCTTTACAACTTTTCCGTCCTTTACATAGCACCCTGCAATTTTACCGATTTTTGGTATGTTGAATATCTGCCTTATCTCAGCCTCTCCAATCAACTTCTCCTCGTAGGTCGGTTCAAGAAGACCTACAAGTGCAAGTTTAATATCTTCGAGTGCCTTATAAATCACATCATATACTCTTATTTCAACACCTTCGCGTTTTGCAGTCATTTTGACACTACTTGGAGTGCTAACATGGTAACCGACTATTATAGAGTCCGAGACAGACGCAAGCAAAACATCAGATTCGGTGATATCTCCTACACCGCTGTGAACAACAGTAATTTTTGTTTCCTCTGTTGAAAGTTCTCTAAGGGAATCAGACATAGCCTCAACAGAACCACCTACATCTCCTTTTATTATGACCTTCAGTTCCTTTGTCTCTCCCTTCTGGATTTTGTCCTGTATAGATTGAAGGGTGCGTACAACAGGCGGACGGGCAATCATCTCCCTTTCAGCAAGTTGTCTTTTATGTGCGATCTCTCTTGCTGTTCTATCCTCTAAGACTACAAATCTGTCACCAACCTTGGGAATATGTTCAAATCCCATTACCATAACAGGCATTGAGGGGTCAGCTTCTTCAATAGCTCTATTAAATTCATCGTACATGGCGCGGACCTTACCATAAGTTGTTCCTGCGACGAAACTATTTCCCCTTTTTAATTGTCCCTTGGTGATAAGAACCGTTGCAACAATCCCCTTGTATCTGTCCAATCTTGCCTCTATTATATATCCTCTTGCATTACCTTTGGGTGGTGCTTTTAACTCTTTCATTTCTGCAATGAGTAATAAGGAATCAAGCAGGTCGTCAATTCCCACTCCTGTCTTTGCAGACACCATGACCGCTGGCACATCGCCACCTATCTCTTCCAGTAAGAGATTGTGTTGTGCGAGTTGCTGTTTTACCATGTCCGGGCGGGCACCTTCAAGGTCTATCTTGTTTATTGCTACTATAATGGAAACATTTGCATCACGGGCATGGTCTATTGCCTCTACTGTCTGTGGCATAACCCCGTCGTCCGCAGCGACAACTATGAGAATTATATCAGTTATTTGTGCTCCTCTTGCTCTCATGGCAGTGAATGCCTCATGTCCGGGTGTATCCAGAAAGGTAATTTTTTTATCCTTGTATGTGATTATTGATGCACCTATATGTTGTGTTATCCCTCCCTTCTCCTTGGCTATAACATTGGTCTTTCTTATATAATCTAAAAGCGTGGTCTTTCCATGGTCTACATGTCCCATAACCGTCACAACAGGGGCCCTTTCTATTTCTTCTACTTCTTCTTTCCCTTCAGCAACCTCTTCATAATATGATATGAGTTCAGTATCGTGACCGTATTCAGAGGCTATCATACTTGCTGTCTCATAATCCAACCGTCGGTTGATAGTCACCATGAGACCGAGTTCGAGGCATTTGGCAATAAGTGAAAGGGAAGATGCAGATAGAAGCTTCGCGAGTTCCTCAACACTTACAAGTTCAGGGAGTTGAATTTTTCGCACCTCTTTCTCCGATTTGGTTTCAACTCTTTCAACCTTCTCCCTCTTTTTTGGTTTCTGCTCACCCATTTTTATCTTTGCAAGGGTTTCTTTGACTTTGATTGCAGCTCTTTTCTTTTCTTCTGGTTTTCTTAATCGCCTTTCCACTTTTCTCTTCTTGCCCCTACGAAGTTTTTCTTTCTCTCTGTCCTTCTCCTTTATTCTTCGTTTATCCTCTTCCAACTTCTTCTTCACCTTCTTTAGCATTTCTGGAGTGACCACACTCATGTAACCCCGTACCTTGAAATCAAGTTCTCTCAGAAGGTGTACAAGTGCCTCGCTCGAGAGGTTCAATTCCTTTGCAGCGTCGTATACTCGGCGGTCATTCATAAATAAAAAAATATTGTTTAAGAGGGTAAGAAGAGAAGAATTTAAGACTTATCCGGGGGCTGGTGTTTTGCCTTTTTTACAATATCATAGGAGATTTCATATATCTTTTTTGCAATTTCTCTTCCTATCCCTTTTATAGAAAGAAGCTTTGGGACACCATAAAAAATGATATCATACGCACTTACAAACCCATTTTCCAGAAGTTTTGTTTTTAACTTTGGCGATAGCCCATCTAAATTCGCCACCGAAGTAGTTTTATCCATACTTTCAGGGATGATATCAATTCTGTATCCAGTTAATTTTGAGGATAAAAAAGCATTCTGTCCATTCTTACCGATTGCTATAGGGAGTTCTTCATCATTCACAACGATCTGTATTCTTTTTGTACTCTCATCAATATCCTCTTTTATTATCTTAACGCCAGAAAGTGCCCTTGATACATAAACCAGTGGATCCTGGCTCCATTGTATCACATCTATTTTCTCGCCGGCAAGTTCCTTCACAACGACCTGTACCCTTGACCCCTTTACACCTACACATGCCCCTACAGGGTCAATCCTTGGGTTATTACTTGTAACAGCTACCTTTGCTCTAACTCCAGGGATTCTCATTATGTTTTTTATCTCAATTATTCCTTCTTTAATTTCTGGTACCTCTGATTCAAACAATCCTTTCAGGAAACCTGGATGCGTACGCGAGAGTAGTATACCCTCCTTTGGGTCTACTGCAAGTATATATGCCTTTATAATACTACCCTGACGGAAGTATTCTCCTGGAATCTGTTCCCTTTTTGGCAGAATACCTTCTGTCCTGTCAAGGGTAACTAATATTCTTTTGCTTTCTATTCTCCGGATACTACCAGTAACAATTTCTTCTACCCTTTTTTCAAAGGAGGTGTATATGGCATCTCTTTCAGCCTCTCGCAGTTTTTGAAAAAGAATCTGTTTAGTCAAAATAATGGCGTTTCTTCCAAATGCTTCAAACTCCATGGGAATATTTATTCTATCTCTTATCTTTGCAGATTCATTGTATTTTTTCGCCTCCGTAAGGGTAATCTCCTTTGAAGGAAATTCCACCTTTTTCACCACCTCTTTCACGACAAACACAGATATTGAACCACTGGATTCGTCTATATCTACAGTCATTTCGATATCTCTTCCAAAGGTCTTTTTTGCTATGGTTATTATTGTCTCTCTAAATACCTCTTTGACCCTTGTGAGATTTAGTTCTCTGTCTTCAGCCAGTTGATCCAGAAAATGAGATATGTTATAAACTGTCATCGATTCACTTCTCCTTTTTCTTTTTAATCTGTATATCGGTGTTTAAATCTATACCCGGTGAGGATACCTCAAGTGTGTACCTGTGGTCAATGGGTTCTTCTATATCGAGCTGATCTGAGAGTTCCCTTGATACAAGTGCACAATCCTCAACTGTGACACCACCCGGTTTATCAATAAATATCTTCAAAATTGAATATGATTCACTGCCTTTTAGTTCCCACCTGACAAGATGTATATTTTTATCCCACAGTACCTTGTTTATTAAATCCTCTATCTTCTGCTTTACATCTTCATTCATACCACAAAATTACCCCCTAGCCCAAATCAGAGCATTTACTCTGATGTTAGGATTAGTACCCGGTGTAATGTTACAAAAAACCTGGAACCCCCTGATAGGCAACAGCAAAAAGAAGCTCCAGGTTTTTTTATTTTTATTCCTCCTTCTTCTCTTGCTCGATTTTTTCTTTCTTCTCTTCTTCCTTTATTTCTTCTTCTTCAAACTCTTCTTCTTCTTTTACCTCCAACAGGTTCTTGTCATCCTTTATCTTAACAAGGACTGTATATACCATAGTCTGCCCGGCACTCCATACTGATATACCATAAGCAAGTACAAAGAAGGCGATGAAATGGAATCCTATACCAATACAGAATCCTCCAAAGGCTGTTGCCCAGTTCTGTGTTGCCCATGTGTGAGGGAAGAGAAGTGTTGGTAGAAATCTGCCTGCAAGGTTCTCCACCCAGACAACGGGAGGGCAGGAAGGCAGATACCATATTCCGTTTTGCCACATAGCTGTAAACCAGCCTCTTGGCCCCTGCCAGAGAGGAATTGTAAAGTAAGTCAGTGTCAGCGCCTTCTTTGTAAACCATGTGAGTATGCATATACCAGCAACTGAAAAGAAGGCAACCAGTGCTTCCCACACAACGACCCTCCATGTTTGGTCATTTAAGACACTGAAGACCTCAAAGAGGGTATCAAAGGTGTCACTCTTTGTAGTACCAACAACAGAAGGCGCAATGAGAAATGAGAGAAACAGTACTATAGTGAGATATACGAGAAAGAGCGCTCCGAAGGCTATAGGTACGAAGAGGAGCCCAATAGCTAATTGTCCCAGATATGGTATTCTTCCTACTAGGCCAAATATAAATCCGCATAAGAGAATAACTCCACATATTATTATCATTGTTATCGGAGAGAGCACGATGCCTTTCCAGTGTTTAATAGAGAATTTTATTGCCTCTGTTATCTCGTAGAACTCATTACCTTTTACCTGTTCATATGTAATCTTAGATATTGCGCCTATAGCGAGGAGATTTACAATGACAAAGAGTGCAACTCCCACTATCCATATTGCCCAGCTATACCACGGCATTACCGTATAACCTGCTATTGGGACGGGAATATATCTATATTCTCTCCATACTGTTACCCAGTTCCAGTCAGATGTGAGGGTTAGTGCGACATATGAGAGAATGGCGTAGAAAATCGTTCCCACGAGTATACCAAGAAACCCTACCCATATCTTCTTGGCAGAGAAGCCAAGACGCATAGAGCGTAATACATCCTTGAAATTGAACAACATAGCCCCCCCTTTCTGCTTCCAAGATATCAAAAAAACTCAAATAGTGTAATAGAATCGGAACTTAAAAGACAAGTAAGGTCTATTTTGTTCTTATATTTTAACATCAAAATTTTGATTTGTCAAGAAAAAAATTTCATTAAGTAATGGAATTATTGAATTACTGAGAATTTACCTACTTTTTTTTCTCCATCATCAGATACTGCAATATATATGTATATACCGCTTGCAATATCAGGATTATCCCATCTCACTGAACTTTCTCTTATGTTAGAGAAAATCTTTATGAGTTGACCACTGAGCGAATAAATGCTTATACTGCCTCCTACTAGCTCCTCGGAGATAAAACTTATATCCGAATGCTCATTGGCTAAATATGGATTTGGGAATACCAGAATAGAAGAGATTGTATGAGGAAGGATAAGCCCAGTTCGATATCTTGAGATTCCCTCGCCCGTAGCTATCCATAGCCATCCTCTCGTTGGGTCGTATGCGAGTCGATTTCCGGTATCTCTGCCTTCTATCCTGTTTGAGACAAGTCCTTTTGAAGGTGTAATGGATGAAAAGTCGAATTTTCTCGTGACTTTCGTTACACCCCCTCCCTTACTTCCCAAGATAGGCTCAAGCAGAAGCCAAACGTTTCCATAGATATCAATGAGAATGTCATGTGCTTTATTGCCGACGACATCGGTGTTGTGGGTTAGTATCCTTTCAATCTGGTTATTTCTTAGTATGTATGTCCCATTATCTGTCCCAACCCATAGTCTTCCATCAATGTCAAATGCAAGAGAGTATATCTCCTCACCCTGAATATCAGGGCAGAGAAGTTCATCTGCCTCAGATTCATTTATTATTTGAAAAACACCGCCACCTGTATGGTAAGTACACCCGACCCATGTATTTCCTTCATTATCGAATGTTATTCTGTTTATTCCAGGTGGGAAACTGAATGCACCGTAGGAATTAATTGAACCCTCTCGGAATCTATAAAGAAGAGAAGATTGTCCCTCTAATATCCAGGTCGAAACCCATACATCATTATGACCATCCACTTCTATATCACTTATCACGTTATTCCCCTGAAAACGAATAGTATCAAAGGTGCTGTCAGAATACAGTCTTATAAGACCGGGCCCTTTGTTCTCCCAATTCCAGACCCCTATCCATACTGTACTATCATTTCCGACTGCCAGAGCAGATAATCCACCTCCTCTGACATTCCATTCATTATTTTGGTTGAAGATGTGCCATTTCTCATCTTGGGCGTCAAATTTTGATACTTTTTTACTTCCTGTGATGCACCAGAGATTACCATCCCCATCAATTGCTATATCGCCAAATTTATTGTCTCCTGGTCCGTCAGGTATAAAATATACGACCCTGTCCTGTGTGTATTCTGTAATACCACTACCCCATGTCCCGACCCAGAAACTGGATAGAGGAAGGAGACATCTTGAGTCCTGTGTAATAGAAGTGGATAAGAAGCTATTTCCATTCCATACCATTAATCCTGCTGATGCAGCGAGCCACAGTCTCTCGTTCCAGAGAGATATATCACTTGAATTGAATGGTGCTACATTGTGATAATTTCCTCCAGTTATGTATGCAATTCTTTCTGATGTTGCTATCCATAGTGTATCTTTTAAAAGTTCAACTGCGTTTATACTACCAATTTCGGTAATATTACTCCATGCGGAAGTGTTCCCAATGTTTGACAATGCAACCATTCCTATTCCTTCGTTTGTACATATCCATAGTGAATCTTTGAGGTGCTCTATACGGTTCACGATATTTCCTGGATGAGATGCAATAGTCTCCATCTTCTTTGTTTTATTCATTGGATTTGTGTCTTTTATATCCCACAATCTTAATCCATCATCTGTTCCAACAAGTACTGTGTCTGATAAGATATTTATACAGAGTAGTCCCTCTGGTAACCCATACCACGCACCGCTCAATTTCTTCCATCTGCCATCTGGAGATAGAATTGATATCCCCTTATTATGACATATAAACCAGAGATTGTCATACTTATCATGGATGATGTCTCTCACATCATTTCCAGCAAGCCCGTTACCTGTTGAGATTCTGTCGAAGCTACCTGTCGTTGGGTCAAATATTGCTACCCCCCCACTCGTTGCGCAGTATATCCTACCGTCATATTGATATAATCTGTATATGTGAGTTGAGTTAAGAAAACTCTCTATCTCTCCACTGCACAGGGTAGATGAAATCAATAATGATATGGCGAGAATTGTTTTCATAAAGGGTTTCTAATTATATCACATATATTGCAAAAGTCAAGCAAAAAACCCATTTTTTCTTGACTTTTATAGGATTTGTGGTATAATAAAATTAGGAGATGGCTGACATAGTAATGGGAAAAGATATAGACCATTAAGTTATTAAGTAATTGAGTTATTAGGTTACTTTCAATTGTGTTTTTTAATTATTTAATTACCCAATAACCTAATTACTGTTTTTAATGCGGACATGGAAGAGATGAGGACAATTATTGCGATCGTCGGTCCCACGGGAGCTGGAAAGACAGAGATGGGATTTGAGATCGCTTTGAAACACAATGCTTCCATAGTATCCTGCGATGCGAGACAGGTCTATAGGTTTATGGACATAGGTACCGCCAAGCCAGACAAGGAGATGCGAAGTATAGTCCCGCATTATATGATAGACATGGTAAATCCTGACGAGATATACACTGCATACGACTATGCAAGAGACGGAAGAAAGGTAATAGAAAAACTCAAAAAATCCATCATAATTGGAGGATCAGGGCTTTACTTGAGAGCACTTGCTGATGGATTATTTTCGTTACCAAAAATTGATTCGGCAATAAAAGAAAGGTTGTCCTTAAAGAGGACAGAAGAGTTATATGACGAGTTGAAAAAGGTTGATCGTGAGATCGCGGTGAAACTCCATCCAAATGATAGGGTGAGAATCATGCGGGCAGTTGAGGTATACGAGGCAACAGGTACTCCCATCTCCGTATGGAGAAAAGAGAAAGAACCTGCAAACTTCAGTGTAGCGTATATCGGGGTAGATATAGATAGAAAGAATCTCTATAGAAGAATAGAGGAGAGGGTAGATTCTATGATTGCCCGCGGATTGGTTGATGAGGTGAAATTTTTGATTGGAAGGTACGGCGAAACAGTTATAGCCCTTTCATCCATAGGATACAGTGAAATAGTTTCTTGTTTAAAAGGAGATATTAGCCCTTCAGATGCAATAAATCTTATAAAGAGAAATACAAAAAGATATGCCAGGCGTCAGCTTACTTGGTTTCGAAACATCAAAAATATAGTGTGGTTACCACCTGATAAAATAGAGGAGACAGTGCACTATGCGCTTTTTTAAGGATTTTGATTTTATTTTCCTTGCCCTCGTTCTCTTTGTAGTTTTTCTTGGACTTCTTACACTTTACTCTGCGAGCTACAATGAGAATGGAGAGGCATTCAAGAGGCAGATTATATGGGTGACAATTGGACTTGCTATTATGTTTTTGTTCTCCCACATTCCTTTTCGCTTCTGGCAGAGTATTGCCCCATTTCTATATGTATTTTCTCTCGTTTTTCTTATAGCAGTTCTATTTGCAGGCAGAGGTGTGAAGAGGTGGATAAGCCTTGGTCCTATCTCATTCCAGCCTTCAGAATTTGCAAAGGTTTCTACAGTACTTTTTATGGCTGATATTCTATCCATAAGAAGGTTCGAACTGAAGCGCCTCCGCTCATTTCTCGTTCCGTTTCTTATCTGTCTTCCTCCATTTATTCTTGTGTTTGTTGAGCCTGATCTCGGCACATCCCTTGTGTTTCTTTTTATTTTTTTTGCACTTGCATTTTATAAGGGAACGAGACCTATATATATCTTTCTTTTAGCTTCTCCCTTTGTCTCTCTCCTTACAGCATTCCACTGGGGTATATGGATAGTATGGCTTATTTTTCTTCTCTTTATGATATACTGGGGAAGAACCCCCTTAAATGAAGGGGTTTTCGTCTTTTTAGTAAATGTAGTTGTTGGACTCATTAACCCATTGGTATGGCAGGCACTTCTACCTTATCAAAGGGCAAGGTTAACAGGTTTTCTCTCGCCAGGGACCA
>Ga0209121_10003148_pt1 | contig 16153 bp, 14 predicted proteins | sample Cruoilmetagenom3_FD_187292 | JGI IMG/M metagenome (GOLD analysis project Ga0209121, IMG submission 187292) | Oil polluted marine microbial communities from Coal Oil Point, Santa Barbara, California, USA - Sample 3 (SPAdes) (version 2) | ecosystem: Environmental > Aquatic > Marine > Oil seeps ... | reverse complement strand
CATTGGGGGGGACTGAGGGGGGGGCTTCCCCCCCAACATTGGGGGGGACTGAGAGGGGGGCTTCCCCCCCAACATTGGGGGGGACTGAGGGGGGGCTGCAGCCCGGCGAGACCTTCACCGTCACCCTCGTCTGGCGGGCCGAGACGGCCATTGACGCCGATTACATCGTCTTTGTCCATCTGATGGACCAGGGTGGCACTCTGGTGGCCCAGGCCGACCATCCACCGCTGGATGGCGCGTACCGCACTTCCTTCTGGGCCCCCGGCGACGTAGTGCGCGACTTCTACTACCTGGCCGTGGGCGACGCTGTGCCGCCGTGCGCCTGCACGCTCCTGGTCGGGATGTATGACCCGCGCACGGGTAACCGCCTGCCGGCCTACGATGGCCTGGGCACCCGCTTTGAAAACAATGCCATTGTTGCCGGTGGAGTGATTATCCAATGACCAAAGCCCAAAGCCCAAAGCCCAAAGCCCAAAGCCCAAACCGCCGATTGGTCATTGGTCATTTGTCATTGATCATTTTGCTTTTCCTGGCGCTGGGCGTCGTCTACAGCCTCGCCACTCCCATCTTGGAGGCCTCCGACGAGTTCAAGCACTATCCCTACACCCAATACGTCCAGACCCACCACGACCTGCCCGTGCTCGACCTGGACATCTGCACATGGCCGCCGCCAGACGATTGTCCGTGGCTGCAGGACGGCGGCCAACCGCCCGCCTACTACGCACTGATGGCGGCCCTCACCTCGTGGGTAGATACCTCGGATTTCCACGAGGTGCGCTGGATGAACGCTCACCCCTTTATCGGTGATCCATCCCAGGTCTGCAACAAGAACCTGGTCATCCACCTCCCGGAGCGGGAGCAGTTCCCTTGGCACGGCTCCGTCCTGGCGATTCACCTGATCCGCTTTCTCACCCTGGGACTGGGGGCAGGGACGGTGCTGCTGACCTACCTTCTGGCCCGCGACTTGTTCCCCGACCGGCCCGACCTGGCGCTGGGCGCGGCTGCCCTCACTGCCTTCAACCCGATGTTCATCTTCGTCAACGCCGCTGTCAACAATGACGCCCTGGCGGCCTTCGTCGGCTGTCTCAACCTGCTTCTGTTCGTGCGGCTGGTGCGCGACGGCCTGCAGAGGCCGCTACCTCTCTGGCGCTACGGTCTAATCGGGCTGACCGTCGGTCTTTTCCTCCTGACCAAGTTGAGCGGTCTGGGGGCGCTGATTCTGCTTGCTTGCCTCCTGGCCTGGCTCAGTTACCGCCGCCGCAGTCTCCGCCCACTGCTGGTGGGCCTGCCCGTCGTCGTAGGAATCGCCGCGCTACTCTCGGGCTGGTGGTTCCTGCGCAACTGGCGGCTGTACGGCGACCCAACTGCATTGAGCTACTTTGTCCCCATACAGGGCGTGCGCGGGAGTGCCCCCAGCCTCCGGGACTGGCTGAATGAGTTCGGCACCTTCCGCTGGACCTACTGGGGGCTGTTCGGCGCGGTGAACGTGATGGCCCCCCGTTGGATGTACACCTTCTTCGACCTGCTCTCGTTAGCCGGCCTGATCGGACTCGTCATCTGGGCCATACGACGCCGACTAGGAGCCTCCTCTCCCACGCATTACGCATTACGCATTACGCATTGTGCACTATGGTGGATCCCGGCGCTCTGGGCAGGTGTCCTCTTCGTGTCTGTGCTGCGCTGGACGTGGATCTACTTTTCGTTCCAGGGGCGTCTGATCTTTCCCGACGTCGCGGGCGTCAGCACGCTGCTGATGGTGGGCTTGCAGCAGTGGGCCCCACGCCGTTACCAACCCGCTGTGGGGCTGGGCGTGGCTGTGGTTCTCCTGCTCATCGCGACAGCCCTTCCCTTCGTCTCCATTGCGCCTGAATACATATATCCAGAACCACTCACCCTGTCCGACGTGCCCGCCAGCGCCCGCGTCGAGCCGGTGGACGTGGGCGGTGTGGCCCGCGTGGTAGGTTGGGAACTGGAGCCACAGGTGGTGCGTCCGAGCGACCGTTCTGCTTACGTTGACTTTGTGGTATACTGGGAGGCCGTAGCGCCTGACGGAAGGGATTACGTCGCTTTCGCTAACCTACTGGGGCGCGGCCGCCAACTGGTGGGGAAGGTCAACCGTTACCCGGCCTGTGGGATGGTGCCCACCAGCCTGTGGGAGCCCGGTCAGGTCTGGCGCGACCCCTATCGGGTGCCGGTCGTGGAGGGTGCGTCGGCCCCCAGCCGCCTCCAGGTCGAGGTGGGGCTGTATGATCCTGGGGCGAGCGAGACGCTGGGCACGGTCCACGTGGGGGAGGCTAAACTGGCCCCGCCGGAGGCTGCGCCCTCGGTGGCCCATCCGCTGGCGGCGGACCTGGCCGATGGGATCACTCTGCGGGGCTACGATCTCTCGCCGGCGATCGCTGCGCCGGGGGAGGTGGTCACGTTGACCCTCTGCTGGGAGGCGCGGCGGGCACCCTCGGCCGACTACCAGGTCTTCGTCCACCTGCTCGGTGCCGGGCCGGAGCTGGTGGCGCAGGGGGACGGGCCGCCGCTGGGGGGCGATTACCCGACGGTGATGTGGGCCCCTGGCGAGGTCGTCGCCGACCCGCACCCCGTGGCGCTGCCGGTGGACCTTTCGCCGGGGCGGTACCGGCTGCTGGTGGGGATGTACGACCTGGAGACGATGGCTCGCCTGGCGCGGCTGGACGGCGCGGGGGACAGCGTCGAGATCCTCACTGCCCTGGAGGTGCGATGAGTGACCTGAACCCCACTGTGCAGGCACTGATTTTTCGCACCTGCAATACGTACGGCCACATCGGCCCGCGTTGCGCCAGGGGTTCTGAATGACTACCTGTCCCCTGTCCACTGCTAACTGCGCCCGAACGCGCGCGAGTGTGGCGGTCGTCGGCTGAGTGAGAACTAAGCGGCCCCGTGTGAGTGACGGCGAAACGACCGCCCCGACCTACTACAGATTGGGGCAGTTTCGCGTTTACTACTCGCCGATGATTTTGACCAGGACGCGCTTCCTACGCCGGCCGTCGAACTCGCCGTAGAAAATCTGCTCCCACGGCCCAAAGTCCAGGCGACCATCCGTGACTGCTACGACAACCTCACGGCCCATGACTTGTCTCTTCAGGTGGGCATCGGCGTTGTCCTCGCCGGTTCGGTTGTGGCGATAGCGATTGATGGGCTCATGGGGGGCCAGTTCCTCCAGCCAGTCCTCGTAGTCCTGGTGGAGTCCACGTTCATCATCGTTGATGAAGACCGAAGCGGTGATGTGCATCGCGTTCACCAAAGCCAATCCTTCACGGATACCGCTTTCACGCAAACACGTCTCAACTTGAGGCGTGATGTTGATGAATGCGCGACGTCCGGGAACGTTGAACCAGAGTTCTTTTCGATGGCTTTTCATAAGAGAGTCCCTCCTCGCATACTGCGTTCTATGTCTTGGCAATGATACCGAGCGTTGCCACATGGCCACACTGTTCTTCGCTCATAGTCAGATTGTACCCTGCTCCGCCCGCCCGCGCAAGCCGGCGCATCAGTGACGGCAAAACGACCGCCCCGACCCGCAGCGGTTGGGACGGTTTTGCGTTGCCTGGCTCGCGGCGGCGGTTCAAGGTTTTGACTTACCGACTGAAGTGGGCTATCATGCGCCTGCCCGATTCCGGCTGCGGCAGTGCTTATCCAGGCAGAATCAGGAGGTAGTATTGAAAAGGCTCATTTCACTGTTCCTTTTCGTGGCTTTCCTTGCCTTTGCTACGATTGCCTGTAGGTCAAGTCCAACTCCGACTGAAACCCCGACCGAGGCTCCGACCGGGCAGCCGACGGATGTGCCCACCCAAGTCCCGACCGCAACACCTGCCGAGGAACCGGCACCCTCCCTGGGCGACATCTGGACACGCCTGGCCGACGGGATGGTGATGGTCTACGTCCCGGCCGGGGAGTTCAAGATGGGCAGCACCGGGGGCGATGACGACGAGCAGCCGGTGCACACTGTGGCTCTGGGCGGCTTCTGGATAGACCGCACCGAGGTGACCAAGGCCCAGTATGAGCAGTGCGTGGCGGCCAGGGCCTGTGCCCCGCGGCCATTCAGCGGCTCAGATACCCGCGACCCCTACTATGGCGACAGCGCCTACGACGACTACCCGGTCATCTACGTCACTTGGTACCAGGCAGAGACCTACTGCGGGTGGGCCGGGGGGCGACTGCCAACGGAGGCTGAGTGGGAGTATGCCGCGCGGGGGCCAGAGGGACGGGTGTTCCCGTGGGGGGACGAGTTCGACGGGACGCGGTTGAACTTCTGCGATGCCAACTGTGAGAGGGACTGGGCCGACGAGACGGTGGACGATGGGTATGCCGAGACCGCGCCGGTGGGAAGTTATCCGGCGGGGGCCAGTTGGTGCGGGGCGCAGGATATGGCGGGCAACGTGTGGGAGTGGGTGGCCGATTCGTACGCCAGTGACTACTATGATCGTTCGCCTTCCCGGAATCCGACTGGGCCCTCCTCCTGGGAGTATCGGGTGCTGCGCGGGGGATCGTGGGGCTTTGATCCGTACTACATGCGCGGCGCCAATCGCGACTGTTTCATCCCCAGCAATACATACGGCCACGTCGGCTTGCGTTGCGCCAGGGGCTCTGAATGACTACCTGTCCCCTGTCCGCTGCTAACTACGCCCGAATGTGCGCGAAGCGTGACGGTCGTCGGCTGAGTGAGAACTGAGCGGCCCCGTGTGAGTGACGGCGAAACGACCGCCCCGACCTGCAACGGTTGGGGCGGTTTTGTTTTGACTTCTGTGCAAGTTGGGGCTATACTCCTTGACAACAGCAAGCCCTATTGAACAAAGGGAGGAGGAGGGAAAAAATGAGCAAGCGCAAACCGCGCCAACGCCGTACCGGTTGCGGCGCTTTGTTCGCTGCTCTGGGTGCTATCATTGGTGCTATCGTCAAGGCGATCATCTCCATCCTGGGTTGGCTGGCCCGTACCAAAATCACTTTACCTATTAGAGAAGGCCGGCCCATTTCTCTCCTGGTCATTCTGGTTGCCCTCCTGCTTGTTTTTACCTGTTGCTCATTTGCCTACAATTTCACTACCAACAGTCTGCGCCAAGTTGGCATCCTCCCCACTTACACCCCAACCCCTACCAACACACCAACATCAACACCAACACCAACACCAACCCGCACCCCCATGCCTACTAATGCCCATACCCCAACGGCTACTAGAATTCCGACCCTTAATGAGCTTATAGGCCAGGAGTTTAGTGTATTCGATCTTCCAGAGACATTGCAAGCAAAACCCGGTGAGGCTGTTCAAACTTTGTTTGACGATGTACGAGTGGAACTTGTTCTCCAGGAAGTCTCCAGCATAGAAAAGGAAAACAGGTACAGGCATTTTGTGACCACTTTTCATGTTCAAAATCCGAGCGAAAGGAGTCTGGTTGTAAGTTCTGAAGCCGTTTTTCACGCTTGTGGTAACGCGGGGAACTGGCGGCGTGGTGTAGTGGTGTTGGAGAATGCAGCAGATTTCCAAATAGCTCCAAGCACCATGACGAAGATTGATCTCAAGTGGTATACACGGGCGTATGACAATCCAGTGGTTTGGATAATCGTCAATGCAGACGAAATAGGTGGTCGTGGACGTACTGTAAAGCTTGGGCTGGGCACTGCGGTTTTCAGAATTGAACTTCCGCCTATTCCAACGCCCACCCCAACTCCGACAAGAACACCGGTGGTTGCACCAACAGTGGGCAGTTGAAACCCGTGGGCATCATCGAACCGACAGGCCCAATTGAACGAAGCGCTGGCACGGTTGCTTGTGGTGGCCTACAAGCGGCGGCTGCGGGCGATTGTAGAGGCTGCGCCCGCTTGGGTGAGCGGAGGAGATACTGAGCGCCAGCAGGCACATTGGGGACAGGCGGGCGGCGCTGTGGATTAGCAAGAACTGAGGAGGGTGCGATGAGGCAAACGAATAGACGACCAGTTGCCATCATTGCGGGTGCTGTTTTCGTGATGGCCTGTATTCTCACAGCAGCCTCAGGGGGCTTCACGTATGAAGCTGTGGCGGAAAACGGGACTTTGACCCCGTGGGCGTACCTCCCCTATGTCAGCAGAGAGCAACCACCTATGCCAGCACCAACCAGCATACCAACACCGACGCCAACCGAAACACCTACACCGACCAACACACCTACACCGACCAACACGCCTACATCGACGCCGACCAGCACACCTACATCGACGCCGACCAATACACCTACACCAACATCGACGCCTTATGTGCTTCCAAACCATTCTCACTATGTCAGTGGCTCTTCATTGTACATTGTGGGCGAGGTTTACAACAACACCGACGACAACTTGTCGTTAGTGAAGATTGTAGCTAACCTGTTCAACAGCAGCGGTCAACTTGCTGACACCGATTATACCTATGTCAGATTGGACACTTTGCCCGTTGGAGACAAAGCGTGTTTTAGTATATCGGTGCACAACCCACCTGGTGACTGGGCCTATTATGAATTTGAGACCCCCACGTACCACATCACTGACAGAGAGTTGCCAAACCTGACCGTTCTCAACGATAGCGGCTTGTATCAACCAGATGGGCACTATAAGACTATCGGTATGATCCGCAATGATCACGGCAGTCGTGTAGAATACGTCGAGTCCGTTGGCACCCTCTACGATGCTTCGGGCACGGTAGTTGGGTGCAGAGGAACCTACATCAACAGCACCCACTTGAACCCTGGTCAGGCCAGTTCTTTCAAGTCGGACTTCTATGGCCGTGACTATGCCGACGTTGCATCTTACAGAATCCAGGCAGATGGCGACCCACAATCTTCGATACCGCCGAGTGACCCGCCAGACATTCTATCCAACCATTCCTCATATACTGATACCATAGACTATCTCCATGTTGTGGGCGAAGTCCAGAACAACACTGCCAACCACTTACGCTCTGTTAAGATCATCGCCAACTTCTTCAATAGCGGTGGTCAGCTTGTTGACACTGACATTGGCTATATCACACTAGACAATCTTCCGGCTGGTGAAAGGACCTGTTTCCACATCCTATTGGATGAACCCATTGGCTGGTCTTATTACGAGTTTGAGACTCCCACTTACAATGCGGATGGCGAACCACTGCCCAACCTTACCGTTTTCAATGATAGTGGTTCATACAATCCTACATTTGGTTGGTACACGATTCTCGGCCTGGTTCGTAACGACCACGGCACGCGAGTGGAATATGTCAATCCGGTGGGTACTGTCTACAATGCTTCTGGCGTTGTCATCGGGTGCCGTTACAGCTATGTCAGCAGCACTCACTTGGACCCCGGCCAGACAAGTTCCTTCGAGATGACCTTCTCTGGTCGTGACTATACTGATGTTACTTCGTACCAACTTCAGGTAGACGGCAATCCACAATAGACACCGAATGAATGATCCCGCCCACACCGACCGCATCATAGCCCAGGGCCGGACGCTTGTACCGGCAATCGAGGCGTTTGGTACAATCAAGCCAAGCAGCCCGATTGAGTAGGTGCTGGCACGGTTGCTGCAGACGGTCTACAAGCGACGGCTGCGGGCAATCGCGGAGTTGCGCCTGCCTGGGTGAGCGAGGAGATACCGCATCAGAGCATATCGACGACCGGCGGGTGGTGCCGTGGATGAGTGAGAACTGAGCGGCCCCGCGTGACTGACGGCGAAACGACCGCCCCGACCTGCAACGGTTGGGGCGGTTTTGCGTTGGGTGGCTTGCGGCGGTGGCGCTGCGGTTTTGACTTCCGCGCAAGAGTGGGATATACTATTCAAGAAGCCCAAGGTGGTGGGGGTACTCTGGTCTAGCACAAGGTCTGCCCGCCGTCAAGGTTGAAGCGGACGTTTTGTTCGCAGTAGCGCCGTTCAGCAAGTTACGTAAGAGGGGGTTTCCCACCACGGACAAGGCATTGTTTCGTCCAATCAGCGCTAGGCGGTACATTCGGTTAGCTAGGAGCAGAACATGGATGAAGTAGATCTGTCTGGAGTTCTTGACGGTTTTCTAGCGATATTACTACGTAGACGATACAGGATACTTAAGGTGGGCCGATACGTTCTAACGATCCAAGGGATGAGTATCTTCATGATACTGTTCGTTCTGTGCATAATTGGCGGCACCATTTGGACAGGCTATGTACCAGAATCACAGCGGCGAGGTGAAACAACACTAACAAGAGAAGATGTAGTAACTCTGGAAACCAAACTTGCGGAACTGGAAGCACAGCTCAATACCATCAAAACGACGGGTCAGACAGATCAATTAGATCGGTTGGAAGCCGAACTGCGAGAAATCAGGTTAGCCATCTCTGGTGATCCAGAGAAAGTGTTGACCCTACAAAGAATGAATTTCGACATATTGAGAGTGGAATCCAGAATAGATACACTTGAAACACTGACAAAGTGGATTTTTGGTGTAACGCTCACCCTTGCAGTGGGAGTCATGACAGCTTTATTCCGTGCGGTTCTCAGACCCTCCTCACCGCCGAAAGAATGAACGACCCCGAACTCACCAACTGCCTTACTGCCCAAGGCTGCGTCCTCGTCCGCACCATCGAGGCCCTGAGCACGATCGAGCCAAGCGGCCCGTTTGAGTGGGCGCTGACGCGGTTGCTCCAGGCGATGCCGTGGATGAGCAAGGACTGAGCGCGGACGGGGAAAAGAGTAACACATTATGGACCGGGATCTACAATTCCTTCTGTTGGGCGGCGTGATCGGCTTCGTGGGTGCGATATTGGGCGGCCTGGCCGAGGCAGGATTCAGTTACCTTTTTGAGGGCTTGCGCTACCGACGTGAGCAGCGGCGGCGCTGGTCCAAGACAGCACTGGAGTGGGCGGCTACGGGGCGGAAAGAGAGCCTGCGGGGGGCTGACCTGAAACGTGCACCCTTACGAGGGGTATTGCTAGAGGGAGCCGATCTGAGTTACGCAATCCTGCGCAAGGCCGACCTGACAGGTGCCAACCTGCAGGAGGCCGAGCTGACTGCGGCCGACCTGCGGAGAGCCGACCTGGTACTTGCCAACCTGGACAGAGCCACCCTGATAACGGTCGACCTGTGCGCGGCTGACCTGTGCGGGGCCCACGCGGAGGAGGCTGATTTGTCAAATGCCAACTTGTACCGTGCCAAGCTGAACAACGCCAACCTGAGCGGGGCCAATCTGTACGGAGCCGATCTGTACAGGGCCGACCTGAGCGAGGCCAACTTGAGCCGGGTGAACCTGAACAGTACCAACTTGTACAGAGCCAACCTGAGTAAGGCCAACCTGACCGCAGCTCACCTGCGTGATGTCAACCGTTTCGCCTTCTTTTTTCCCCGCCCTTCCCTTGTTATGACGCTAGTGCGCAGTTTCATTTTCAGAGGGATGACAAGATCCAACCTTGAGCAAGCTGACTTGACTGACGCTGACCTGCGCGAGGCCGACCTGAAAGGGTCCAACTTGCGCAGGGCCAATCTAGAAAGGGCCGACATGCGCGAGGCCAACTTGAGTAAGGCCAACCTGGAGGGGGCTGACCTGAGTGATGCTGATCTGGAAGGGGCCAAAGCGACCGCTGAGCAACTCGCCCAGGCCGAGTCACTCGAAGGCGCAACCCTGCCCGACGGCACAAAGCACGAGTGAGCCGCTGGACATGCTGCTGCTGGCTGCGTACAAGCGCCATTCGCGAGGAGTCGTGGGAGTTGCGCCCGCTTGGGTGACGGAGGAGATATTGAACGTCTGAGCACATCGGCGACCACTGACCTGTGTTGTGGATGAGCAATAACTGAGGAGAGTACACTCATGGTCAAGGACCTGGTTTCATACCGTCATTGCGTAAAGCGTATTCGTTCCAACTGGCCGAAGTTTTTTGAAAGGCGCAAGGAAAGGCTAAAACAGCAGGAAAGGCATGGCGTGGCTGCGGAGAGGGTTGCGGAAAACATCCTAGAAGACCTGTTTACCATCGTGCTCGACTGGTCGCTCTCCGACATCAACAATCAGGTAGGTTATGCAGACCTGCTCCTCACAAACCTGGGTGTCAAGTATCTCATCGTGGAAGTAAAACGTCCTGGCGCGCTCGCTTGGAACCGTCGAGCGGTGGATGCGGCGCTTGACCAGGCGCTTCGGTATGCTGATGAACAAAGAGTAAAGTGTGTTAGCGTCAGCGATGGCGTGATGCTCTATGCAGCCGACATTGAGCATGGCGGACTGCAAGACCGTGTTTTCGTGTCGCTTGAGGACACCGAACCCCAGGAGACCTTGTGGTGGCTCAGTGTGCACGGGATATATAGGCCCCGCAAGCATACCCAAGACGCTATTTTGCGCTTGCTTCCTGAAATGGCGCAGGAGGAGGTATCTGGAGCTGAACCTGTTGGCGAGGGCCTTCTCCACCCCAAGTATAACCTTCCTGCCCGCTGTTTCGCGTACGTCGGCCATGCAGGTGATCCCCAAACCTGGAAGTTGCCATACCGTCTAGCCGATGGAAGTATAGACACCAAACGACTGCCGAAAGCGATTCAGGCTATTCTAAGCAATTATCGCGGTGCGAGAGTATCCAATATACCGGAGCAGGACATTCCCGACATTCTTGTGAGATTGGGGTGCGCTGCGGCATCCCAAGGTAAGATGCCCCATCAAGCGGGGAAAACCGCGTCAACGTACCAACGTCTGGCCGATGTTCTGGAGCAATTAGGGCGACTGGATGAGGTTGTGACCAACTAGCCCAACAACCGCCTGGGGCTGCCAGGAGAGTGAGAGAGTAAAACTAAGAACGCCCCATGGTGCGGTGAACGCCTGGGGCGACGGCCAGGGCGGGCAGAGTGGCCTGGCAGACTCAGTATAGCAAAGCAGGCCCGTCCTGGCAAGAACCGGGACGGGCTTTTGCGTGGGGACTTGTGTTGAGAGGTGAAGCGATGACAAGAGAGCCTACACTTGCGGAGATTGCGGCTGCCGGTATAGCCCTCCCCCTAACCCCGCCTTTCATCCTAGAGGGCATACCTCTTCCCCTGGACATTCTGGATGCCCTGGTGGAGCGCTACCTCCCCGGCTTTGCCCCCGGCTGGGTGGGGTTCGGCCGGGAGGAAATCACGGGGGGAAGCGTGCTCTACAGGATGCGCCAGGAGGACCTGGGCGACTTGGGGACAATCAAATTACTCAAGACGGGGCCGCAGGAATCAGCGATGGACGTTAAGCGACCCCCGCATCCATTGCCCCGTGCTCTCACCCAGGAGGAACAGGATAAACTCGCTGCTATATCCGACCCGAAGGAGAGGGAGTGCTTGCTGTCCATTATGGTTAGACTAACCTGGGATGAAAGGGACGCCAGAGCCCGCCATCGGAGAGAGCACCAGGCAAACGTGATCAAGTGTCTTTTCAACCAGTTGGCACGGGACCGGACCTGGCAGAAGCATTGGGGCGACTTGGCCCAGCAGACGCCGACGCCCGCCGAGGACGGCGCGGGCGGGCTGGAAAGTTCAGCACAGGAGATCTCGGTTGAAAAGATTGACTCATTTCAAAAAGCATCCGAGGTTAGTGAAAGCGAGGTGAATGGTCTGGTTCCGCTCCAGTTGCCAGAAGCTGACATCAAGCGTATGTTGAGGGAGATCATTGATGAGCCATTTGATCAAAAAGATTGGGGTGGGGAGACGAGCGATTTATTCACCACAAGAGTGATGTTTCGGGGACGACGAACGCCTTCCGCTTTTTTGCTAAAAGGCCCTTCGGTGAAAGGTCCTATGTATATTGCAAGTTTGGGGAAGCGAGGAGATCAGGGGCAGCGGCTTTTCCAAGAGCCAGCCTCTCTCTACGTGGTACAGCACGTTGACAAGATTGTTTCTGCTGTTCGCAGCCATATTCAAATGCTGGCTGACCAAAAAGCGCAGGAGATTGAGGCGTCTGTGTACTATTGTTTCATCGATGGGGCAGACTTGGCGAAACTCCTAGTGGCATACGGGAAAATCCAGGCTGCTGAAGCTTCGGGCGAGTGATGTTGTGTAATGAGCGAGAACTGAGAGGACAAAGGCTGGACGCAAAGGCGCCGGGGGGTTCTCAAACCGCCCCGGTTTTTCGTGGCGACCCCAGAAACGCAGAGAAGTCAGATCTCCTCCCGCCCCTCCAACGCCCGCGTAAGCGTCACCGCGTCGGCGTATTCCAGGTCGCCGCCCACCGGCAACCCCCGCCCCAGGCGGGTGACACGCACGCCCAGCGGGCGCAGCCGCGTCAGCAGATAGGAAGACGTCCAGTCTCCTTCGCTCGTGGGGTTGGTTGCCAGAATCACCTCTTCCACGTCGCCGCTGCGGACGCGGGCTACCAGTTCGCCAATGCGCAGGTTCTCGACGAACATCCCCTCCGAGGGGGCCAGCACGCCGTGCAGGACGTGATACACTCCCTCGTACACCCCCGCCTGCTCAACCGCCAGCACATCGAGCGGCTCCTCGACCACACAGATGGTGCTGTGGTCACGTCCCGTGTCGGCGCAGATGGGGCAGGGATCGTCCTCGGTGATGTTGTAGCAGACAGAGCAAAAACGGGTGTGCTCCTTGAGATCACGCAAGGCCTCGGCCAGCCGCCCTGCCAGATCCGATTGGTTACGCAGCAAGAAAAAGGTGAGACGGGCGGCGGTCTTGCGGCCTATACCCGGCAGTTCCGCAAGTTCCTCGATCAGTCGTGTCACCGAAGCAGGAGCCGTTTGCATCGCTACCCCACTCTCCTCTCTCCTCTCTTCTCTTTTCTCTCTTCTCGCCTAGAGCAAGCCGGGGATGCCGAGCCCGCCGCTGAAGGCCGCCATTCGCTCAGCCGCGGCCTGATCTACTTGCTCCACGCCCTCGTTGACAGCGGCGATGACGAGGTCTTGCAGCATCTCCACGTCTTCTGGGTCCACCACCTCCGGCGCGATGGTGAGCGACTGCAACCGCTTCTCACCGGTGACGATGGCAGTCACCGCACCGCCGCCAGCCGTCGCAGTGACGACCATCGCGGCAATCTCCTCCTGCGCTTTGGCCATGTCCTCTTGCAGGCTCTGCAATTGCTGGAGCATCCCAGCCTTGCCCTTTCGCGAGCCGGATGGGGCCTTCTTTCGTTTGATTTTCCTCGTCAATGCAACCTCCTCGAACTATCCGTGCCGCCGCACGATCTGCGCTCCCAGGTCCTCCACTGCCGCACGCACCACCGGGTCCTCGGCGATGATCTGCTCCGCTGACGAGGCGGCTTTCCCGCCGGTGGACCCCGGCTTTGAGTTCCGAGGGGGCGTGGCGATGGCACGCTCCTGGTGAGCCAGAACACATCGCACCCGGTACCGCTGCCCGACCAGGCTGCTCAGCACGTTTTCAATGATCTGTTTGTTGTGCTCCTCCTCCACCTTACTCCGGTGAAAGTTGTGCACGAACCCCAGCACGACGATGTCTCCTTCTACGGCCACCGGCTTGCACGAGCGCATCAGCGCCTCCAATGCCAGGTTGCGTGGACGCAGCGCGTTCAGCATCTCCGACCAGCGGCTCTGCAACGTCTCGGGCGTCAACGAACCATCGCCGGGGGCAAGACCGCCGTAGTCGGATGCCGGTTCCCGGACCTCTCTGTGAGACTGAGATGAGGAGGGTGATGTTGAACGGGCAGGCGCGGGCCTGGGCGGTCGGGCAGGTGGGGACGTCGGGCGGCGAGGAGGGGGCGACGTGCGGGTGCTGGCCGGCGGCGATGGCTGGTGAGGTGCGGCCTTCTCCGGCTCAGCCGGAAGCACGGCTTCGATGAAGGCCATCTCCAGCGGCAACTGAGGCTGCCAGCCCCCTTTGGCTTCAACGGCCGCCTGGCTGAAGAGCCGCACCGCTCGCGCCAGAGCCTGGGGCGAAAAAGCAGCGGCCTGGGCTTCCAATTGAGGGCGCAGGTCTTCCGAGACGTGGGCCGGGATAACGCCGGACTTCAGCCGCAACAGGAGCAGCGCCCGCAGGTGTTCCACTATCTGACGTGCAAACTGCCGCGGATCTGCCCCCTCGTCCACGGCCGTGTTGATGGCACCCAGACCCTGCGCCACGTCCCCCTTGCCCAACGCATCGGCCACCTGGATGACTGTCTCGCTAGCCCCCGTCCCCAGTGCTGCGTGCACATCCGCGACAGTGATGCCTTCTTTGTCGTAGGAAGCCAATTGGTCGAGTAAACTCTCGGCATCGCGCATACTGCCCGTTGACTGGCGGGCGATGAGTGTCAGCGCCTCCCGGTCGGCCCGGATGTGCTCCTGCTCGGTCATCCATTGCAGGCGGGCGACGATTTTGCTGACAGGAATGAGGCGGAAATCGTGGCGCTGGCAGCGTGAGAGCACTGTATCGGGGATCTTGTCCGGCCGAGTAGTCGCCAGTACGAAGATGGCGTGAGGTGGAGGCTCTTCCAACGTCTTGAGCAGCGCGTTGAAGGCAGCGTTGGAGAGCATATGCACCTCATCTATCACGTAGACCTTGTAGCGCGCCTCGTTGGGCCGGAAGCCAACCCGCTCCCGCAGTTCACGCACGTCGTCCACGCCGGTGTTGGAGGCCGCGTCAATCTCGATCAGGTCGAGCAGCCGCCCCTCATTGACCGCCTGGCAGATGGTGCACTCATTACAGGGGCGTTGGTCCTCTGGAGCCAGGCAATTAACCGCTTTGGCCAACAGGCGCGCCGTGGTCGTCTTACCTGTGCCACGCGGGCCGGCGAAGAGATAGGCGTGGTGGATGCGCCCGGAGGCGAGCGCATTACGCAGCGTGCGGACGACATGCTCCTGTCCCACCACTTCGTCGAACGTCTGGGGTCGCCACTTCCGATACAACGCCTGCACTGCCATCGCCGCCTCCTCACCGAAGTCGCCTGATAGTCTAACACCGTCGGGCGAGAAAGGCAAGTCAGTCGAAGTGAGGGCGGTTAAAATTGGCCGGGAACTGGGGAAGGGCACCCGCGAGTTCCGGCGGGGTCTTGCCGGCGAGGAGGGCGCAGGAGGAAAAGGGGAAACATCAGCGGAGAAATAGATGCCTTTTCTGTAGGAAACAAGAAGTCCCTTGGCGATGACCTACTCTCCCAGGGGGCTGCCCCCCCAGTACCATCGGCGCTGGCGGGCTTAACTGCCGGGTTCGGGATGGGACCGGGTGTACCCCCGCCGCTAGAATTACCAAGGGACTTCTGTAACGATATAATTTGTCAACTGAACAGCGCGAAAACTCCAAGTTCTCCGCACCACGCGTTAAGCCCTCGACCGTTAGTACGGGTCGGCTGAACGCATTGCTGCGCTTACACCTCCCGCCTATCAAACCGGTAGTCTTCCGGCGGTCTTACTCCAATTAAGGATGGGGGACCTCATCTTGGGGCGAGTTTCCCACTTAGATGCTTTCAGCGGTTATCTCTGCCAGACGTAGCTACCCAGCAATGCCCCTGGCGGGACAACTGGCACACTAGCGGTCTGTCCACTCCGGTCCTCTCGTACTAAGAGCAGCTCCTCTCAAGTCCCCTACGCCCACAGCGGATAGAGACCGACCTGTCTCACGACGGTCTGAACCCAGCTCGCGTGCCGCTTTAATGGGCGAACAGCCCAACCCTTGGGACCGTATTCAGCCCCAGGATGCGACGAGCCGACATCGAGGTGCCGAGCCTCCCCGTCGATGTGAACTCTTGGGGGAGACTAGCCTGTTATCCCCGGGGTAGCTTTTATCCGGTAAGCCACGGCCCTTCCACTCGGAACCGTGGGATCACTAAGCCCGACTTTCGTCTCTGCTCGACTTGTAGGTCTTGCAGTCAAGCTCCCTTATGCCTTTGCACTCTACGGCGGGTTTCCATTCCGCCTGAGGGAACCTTTGGACGCCTCCGTTACTTTTTCGCAGGCGACCGCCCCAGTCAAACTGCCCACCTGGCACTGTCCCCCTGCCGGATCACGGCCAGAGGTTAGGGCCAAGACTTAACTAGGGTGGTATTTCAAGGGCGGCTCCACCGAGGCTGGCGCCCCAGCTTCATAGCCTCCCACCTATCCTGCACAAGCTAAGCCCTAACTCAGTACCAAGCTGCAGTAAAGCTCCACGGGGTCTTTTTGTCCTGCTGCGGGTACACGGCATCTTTACCGCGACTTCAATTTCGCCGGGTCCCTCGTTGAGACAGTGCCCCACTCGTTACGCCATTCGTGCGGGTCGGAACTTACCCGACAAGGAATTTCGCTACCTTAGG
>Ga0209121_10003147_pt1 | contig 16167 bp, 12 predicted proteins | sample Cruoilmetagenom3_FD_187292 | JGI IMG/M metagenome (GOLD analysis project Ga0209121, IMG submission 187292) | Oil polluted marine microbial communities from Coal Oil Point, Santa Barbara, California, USA - Sample 3 (SPAdes) (version 2) | ecosystem: Environmental > Aquatic > Marine > Oil seeps ... | reverse complement strand
GACCGCAGTTCACGCTGCTTATCGATATCAAAACCGGTGCGATTGGAACCTACAAGGCACTCGATAAAATCCTGGCCGAGTATCGAGAAATCTTTACATACTTTGGCCCGGACGGTCGAAGCGACAAAGCCGTCCTTGCCATCATCTCAGGCAATCGTCCCCGCGAATTCATGGAATCGCAAAAGCTACGCTACTCCGGCTGCGACGGCAGACTTACGGACCTGGATTCCGAACATACCGCGGATTTAATCCCAATGATAAGTGATAACTGGAGAAACCACTTCAAGTGGAACGGGACAGGCGAAATACCCGCCGAAGAGCATGATAAGCTGAGAGAAATAGTTCAAATAGCACATGAAAAGGGCCGAATTGTGAGATTCTGGTCGACACCGGACAATCCCTCGCCAGCCAGAGAGGCCCTCTGGAGCGAGCTGCTCTCAGCCGGCGTGGACCTGATCAATACCGACGACCTCGAAGGTCTGAGGCAATTTCTCCTGGCGAACCGGACCAGGTAAGAAATTTCCTCATTTCCCACAAATTCTTCTTAAAAAAGCAATGGTCGACGCATAATCCGGAGATTTTTCTTGACGGGAAGGCGGCTTCTCTGGTATAAATATTAATAGCACCTATGGATATTTAGTATTTTGGCAGCCGGGTTTTCAATTGTCTATTAAAGATATTTACTTGTTAAATTAGCAGCTAATTATCAGGCTGTTGAAGGAAGGAGGTACTGTCAAATCGAAAACATTGTCTCGGGCCAGTATTGGCGGAACATTATAAGGCCGGAGACTTTCATCGCTTGTTTTGGTATGTGGCCAAAACACAGTTATCTTAGCTTCTTGAAAGGAGGATTATTATGTGTAAAAAATTGATTTGTCTGGTTTTTTCTTTTCTTATGCTGTGCCTGACGGGTAGTGTATACGCCGATCTGGTGGGGCACTGGAGACTTGACGATGGCTCCGGCACCACGGCTACTGATTCGAGCGGCTACGGCAATCACGGAACTGTCGTGGACAATCCCGTATGGGATGCCAAATGGATTACCGGCATTAATGGCGGTGCCATGGAGTTCTATGGCGTGGGCACTGTCTTTGGCAATGGGGATTATATCGATTGCGGCAATGACGCCAGCCTGGACATCACCGGTCCGACCTCCATAGCACTCTGGATAAGACCTGACGCCGATGATCCGGAGGGAATGGGCACAGAGACAGCGCCGATGGCCAAGGCATTGGATCCTGATTGGAGCTGGCAGGTTCGATACGGCTGGGGCGGTCCTGAGCCCTATATGGCATTTACGTTCAATACTTCGCCGAGAGCCTGGGCCTTCGTTGGACGGAACCTGGAGCGCTACGAGTGGTGTCATATCTCATGCTCATTTGACGGCACGACTCTAACAACCTATCTTAATGGAGAGGCAACCGATTCTACTCCAATGGGCCCAATTACCAGCAGCCCTGCCCCTGTCCTCATCGGCTCAGACGGCTGGCAATGTGACTGGATTGGCGCGATCGACGATGTCAGGATTTATGACCACGCCCTGTCGGAAGCCGAAATTCTGGGCACTATGGTAGGTGAAGTATTCCCGTACGCCTATGGCCCCGATCCGGAGGATGGCGCCCTGCATACCGATACATGGGTAACACTTTCCTGGAAGGCGGGAGGCAATGCCGTTTCGCATGATATCTACATAGGTGAAAGCTTCGATGATGTGAACGATGGCGTTGATGAGACGTTCCGGGGAAATCAGGAAAATGACTTTATTGTTGCCGGCTTCCCCGGATATCCGTATCCTGACGGTCTTGTACCCGGCACGACCTACTATTGGCGAATTGACGAGGTCAACGAAGCCGAACCGAACAGTCCGTGGAGGGGTGATGTCTGGAGCTTCATGGTTCCTCCAAAGACTGCATATTACCCTGTTCCGGACGACGGTGCCGAGTTAGTGCCGCAAAATACAATGCTTACCTGGACCCCGGGTTACGGCGCGAAACTGCATACCATATACATCGGCGTAGATTTCGACACTGTAAATGAAGCTTCGGGTGGATCGCCCATGGGAGTTACAAGCTATACTCCCGCTGACCTCCAACTGGCCAAGACATACTACTGGCGGGTGGATGAGTTCGACGGCGCCGGTACGTACAAAGGTGATGTCTGGAGCTTCACTACCGAAGGCGCCGTCAGTGGCCCAAATCCGGCCAATGGTGCTGTGGATGTAAGTCCCACACAAACTCTTACCTGGGATGCCGGAGCGATTGCCGCTTCTCATGAGGTATACTTCGGTTCGGATGCGGACGCCGTAAAGAATGCAACGAAAAGCTCGCCGGAGTATAAAGGGGCCAGGGCGCTCGGTGAAGAGAGCTACGATCCCGGCATACTCTCATTGACTACGGCTTACTACTGGCGTATCGACGAGATCAACGGCGTCAATCCCGACAGTCCGTGGGCAGGCAACGTCTGGAGCTTTACTACCGGCGATTTCTTTGTTATCGACGACTTCGAGGATTACAATGCGGGCGATAATCAGATATGGTGTTCATGGCATGACGGCCTCGGCTACGGCACATCCGGGACGGCGGATTACTTCGCCGGCAATGGAACCGGTGCTGCGGTCGGCGATGAAAACACCCCTTCTTATACCGAAGAGACTATCGTCCACGGCGGCGGTCAATCCATGCCGCTTGTGTTCGACAACAATAAGCAGGGCTTCTCGAAGTATTCGGAGGTGGAATTAACTTTGAGTGCCGTACGCGACTGGACGGCAGAAGGTGTTGCGGAATTGTCGCTGTGGTTCAGAGGCAATCCGGCATCCGTCGGCAGCTTCGTAGAAGCTCCGGCCGGCACCTATACGATGACCGGGGCAGGTGCTGATATCTGGAACGCGGTGGACGAGTTCCACTTCGGATTCAAGATGCTAACCGGCGTCGGATCGATCCAGGCCCAGGTACTCAGCGTCGATAATACGAACGCGTGGGCGAAGGCCGGCGTGATGTTCCGCGAGACGCTGGATGCCGGCTCGAAATTCGCCGCGGTGTATATCACTCCGGAAAACGGTTGCAGGTTCCAGGCGCGTGCAGACACCGACGCCGCCGCCACGAGCGACACTTCTGTCGCGACAAGCGAGCAGACGGCAATCACCGCACCGTACTGGGTCAAGCTGGAGCGCGACGTCGCGGGCAATTTCAGAGGCTACTATTCGTCCAACGGCTCGTCCTGGCAGCAGATGTCGTGGAATCCTCAGTACATCTCGATGAGCTCGAACGTCTATGTCGGTCTGGCGATAACCTCACACGATGCCGCCGCCACGTGCGAGACCAAATTCTCGAACGTCACTATGACCGGCTCGCCCGGTCCGCAGTGGTCGAACCAGGATATCGGCATCGCCAGTAATGCTGCTGAGCCGCTGTACGTGGCGTTATCCAACAGCGCTGGAACGCCTGCGACAGTGGTCCATGATGACCCGGCCGCGGCGACGATTGATACCTGGACCGAGTGGGTCATTCCGTTACAGGCTTTTGCGGATCAGGGCATAAACCTGACCGACGTTGATAGAATTGCAATCGGCCTGGGAACAAAGGGCAATATGACAATCCCCGGCGGCTCCGGCAAGATGTATTTCGACGACATCTGTCTGTGTCAGCCGATAGAGGCTGCCGAAGAGTAAAAACTGCTTTTGTGAAAGTGACAGCAGGACTTGAATGATTTCGGGGTCTATACCAATCAATTTGGTGTAGGCCCCTTTTTCTTCTCAGGCATTCAGATTGAGCATTAATCTTTCTATAGTAAGACGATATATTTGAGCTTGCTTTGAATAGTTACGGTTTTGACATTTAATATATGAGAATTAAAACAATTTGTCATAGGATTAACATTGCCCGGATTTCCCAGATAAATCTGCAGGAAAAGTGTCTCGGAAAGGAGAAATCTTGATAGTTCAAGTTGAATTTGGAACAATTATTGGCATCGAAAGGATTGAATTATGTTTTGTGTACAGTTAAATGGAAAATGTCAGTTTCGTATTTTTAGCAGGGCGGCCGCAATGTTCATATTCGCAGTGACCCGGATCTCCACCATTCTGATTGTCTTGATTGGCAACCCGGCAGGCATTTATGCGGCCGAGGTGACTCCGGACAAATTGGAGTTTCGCAGACAGGCTGTGCAAAGGATGATCTTTGATCGGTCACAGGATATTCGGCTTGCCGGGCTGTGGCCGGCTAAGATTGTCGGGTTGGATGTGATGCATCCGCCGGTAGGCCTGCAAGTAAATGACCCGCGGCTGGAAATTCAGGGCGGTCGCTTGCGGATCAGCGCCAGGAAAGCAGCTGCTGCGACCCGCTGGATCGGCGGATTCAATCCTTTTGCGGCTTATGACGTGGCTGTTAACAAATTTAACGGATCGGGCCAGATCGGCCTGATGTTTCGGGATACCGACGCGGAGAATCGAATCACGGTAACATTAGTGACTGAGGAAGGAATATACCAATCGATTCGCTGTGTCGTGGTGAAAGATGGCCGGGAAGCGGAACGTCAGGATTTCGCACTGCCCATAGCATTGAGCGGCAATGACCCGATTTGCCTGCGGGTACAGATGCTTGCGGTAGGATTCAATCTTTTCGTTGAGCGGGCCGGCAGAACGACGCTGAATGGACGGATGGATTTTGTAAAGCATTTTGACCTCCGGCGTAAAGATTTGATGCGCCGTTTTGAGTTCTGCCTGCATACTTCGCTTAAAGCCGGCTCGTCGGTAGAGATAGACGGAGCGACAGCAGCGTTGTCGCCGGGTATCGGCCAGGCAGACATGCGTGTTGTGACATACGAGGATGGGTCACCTTTATTTAAAGATGGGCGGCTCTGGATATTAATGACGGTGCGGGGACGTGCATTACCTCATCCGATACAGGGGATTTACAGTTTGAATCCATCCGTATTCGATATTCGTTTTGAAGGAATTATCCTGTACGACCGCGGGGATGGATTGTTGCGAAATGATTTGGCCTCTAATATTTTCTATGATCGAAACCACAGCCAGTAGCGGGGTTTTACAACCGGTTTTTCATCCTATGGAGACCCGGAGAAGAAAGAGAAAAAACAGCTTTGGGCCGTGCATAGTTCTCGCGAGCCGCTTGAAGGGCTTTCTATCATGAAGGCCAAAGCCACCGGCCTGATTGGTGACTACGAAGACCCTCAATGCATATATGATGCCCAGGCAGACAAATGGCGTATGCTGCTTTGCGAAAATCATCGCGGCTACAAAGCAGTAATTCGGCAGTCAGAAAAGTGGGATGGCCCGTATGAAAAAATTGCCGGACCTGTCAAAGTAAACAGCACCGGCACGCAAATTCAAAAGATCGGCCAAAAATACTATGCCCTTTTCGGCAGCGCCGACCGCAAGGTCTATATCTATACCTACCCGGATCTTGAACCAGCCGGCGAACTCCTCATACACCGACCACCATGGAACGACGAGACCGGAACTCGCATCTGGCCCAATGTCATTCCACTACCCGAAGGTTACCCTGCCCGCTACATCGCATTGATGATGGATCGACTGAATTTTCCAGGCATGCAAGGAGCCAACTGGACTTACGGCGCGATGTACCTGTATCACGCTCATCCGGCGGGCGGCGACCAACTGGATTACGAATACAAGTCAAACCAAACCGGTAATTGACGGCGTAAACAATACTTTCGAAGAGTTTATCTCGTATCGAGATAACCGGGCCAACGGCCGCCGGGCTGAGGCATAAAATGAATTTATATATCTGTTTGAATAATTAACAGGAAAACTGAATTATGGCTTGAGTTTTGCAATATGAGTCTTTCAGGATTATTCTATTTTCCATAGTTTTCTAAGCAGTTCATACATTTTCCGGTCGTGCTGTTTCAATTCAGATCGAACAAATGGAAAAAAGTCGTTAGTTCCGAAAATTGCCTCCGTGCACTCGGCAAAATATTCCTGGTCGTTGTTCAGGGCGTAGGCGCGCCTGGGCTTTCCGGAGATATGTTGAACCGACTCGTATTTTTTACTATCTACCGCTTTGTTGTAGGCCTCACGAATTTCGGCGTTGTCGTAGCCCAGGACGCAATGATGGTAGGAATGGGCCAGTTCGTGAATCACCATCCAGGGTTGATCAAGTGTCCACTTGAGAAAATTCTCGGAATTAGCGATCTCCACGCTGCGTGCTTTGTCCGGATTGAAGTCGTTGTTACGCAACCACTGCTCGCTCGGATGGTAGCACATGCACCGATGTCGCGGAGCCTTGTATTCCACCCAGATCGGCACTTTCCTTATCTCTTTGAGGGCTTCATCCGGCACGATACGAGCGATCTGATAAAGCTGGTGGTTTAGCAGCTTCAATACATCCTCAGCCAGATCGGCGTGATCCGACAATAACTCCTTGTTGACCAACACTTTCCAGCCCTCGATTTCTCTGACTGTATAGCCGGATGTGGGGGTATATTCGCTTGAAGCAACACAAACGGCAGCAAGTGCGATACAAATCAGTAATATTTTTTTCATCGAAGAAGCTCTCCTTGTATGTAAATCTTTAACAGTACTTTGTTTGTACCTGATGTGTCCACACACATCGGTTTCCATTTCTTTCAGTATATAAAGTTTGATCTGAAAATGAAGTCACTATTGTTCATTTTTTTGTATGAGTGATGTTCCGGCTCTGGTAATATCGTGCTGGTTAAACTCGAACATCTGTAAATGGAAAGGAGTTGCTATGATCAAGCGAATGGTAAGAGGCCCGCTGCTGCTCACGTTCACCGCCCTTTTGTTTATTTCTAATTATGCGATGTCTCTACAGGATTCTGCCCTGGGGGCGGTCGGAAAAATCGATGAGAATCGTATTGAAAAGATTTCGGCCCTGCTGTCAGGGAAACCGGCGGGTTTTGGCCTGCCGATTAGCGAACGCAGCGCCTGGAAGAAGCTCTCCGGGAACGACTCGTTCAAGAGAGTAATTCCGGATGCTGAAAGGCTTCTTAAAAGCCCCATTCCCGAACAACCTGATGATCTGTTTCTGGATTTCTCGCGTACCGGGAACCGCACTCGCTGGCAGAGAATCAGCGGCCGCCGGCGGTCAAGAGTCAGTACGCTTGTCCTGGCCGAGTGCCTGGAGAACAAGGGGCGTTTTGTGCCGGCGTTTGAGGAAATTGTCCGGGTGCTTTGCTCCGAACGGACCTGGGTTATGCCGGCCCACGACAGGAGCCTGACCAACTTTCACGGCAAGAGTGTCGATATCGATCTCGGCTCTTCGGCGCTGGCCTGGTCGTTAGGCACTGCTGATTACGTGCTGGCCGACAAATTAAGTCCTGAAATCCGCCGGATGCTTCGCGACAACCTGAACCGGCGTATTTTCCAGCCATACCGTGACATGGTATCGGGCAAGCGAAAGAAAAACTGGTGGATGACCGGGACGAACAACTGGAATGCCGTGTGCCTTGCGAGCGTGACGGGTTCGGCGCTGGCCGTGATTGATTCGCGTGAATCCCGCGCTCTTTTTGTCGCTGCCGCGGAGGATTACTCGAAGAATTTCCTCAAAGGATTCACTGACGATGGTTATTGCTCCGAGGGTCTCGGCTACTGGAATTACGGCTTCGGCTATTATATCATGCTCAGCGAGGCAATCTATCAGGCGACGGACGGCAAAGTGGACCTGCTGGAAGATGCCAAAGTGAAACAGGCCGCCGCTTTCGGTTCGAAGATCGAAATTATCAACGGCGTCTATCCGGCGTTCGCAGATTGTTCGATCAGGGCCGAGCCCGGCTCCCGGCTGATGTATTTTATCAGCCGTCGCCTCGGTATGGGCCTGCGCAGTTGGGAGCAGATTGATCCTGCCACCGCCGGTTCTCTCTATCAGAGCATGATGTATTCCTTTCCGAACTCAGCGTCCCGCAGTCTGCCGGCCCAAAATGCTTCTCGGGGTCCCGGTATCCGGTCATGGTTCGACCGGGCGGGAATCCTGATTTGCAGGCCGGTACGAAGTTCATCTTCCAGCCTGGCGGTTGCCCTCAAGGGCGGGCACAATAACGAGCATCATAACCATAACGATGTTGGCTCGTTCGTTGTAGTGTTAGGCGATAGGCCGCTTCTGCTCGATCCCGGCGGTGAAGTCTACACGGCCCGGACATTCAGCAGTCGCCGGTATGAAAGTAAGGTTCTGAATTCCTTCGGGCATCCCGTCCCGCTCGTGGCCGGCAAATTGCAGCGAACCGGCAGGCAGGCCCGGGGCCGGATCGTTCGTGAAGACTTCACTGAAGATACCGACACCCTGGTACTGGATATTTCATCCGCCTACGATGTTCCGGAACTTAAAAAATTACAGCGTACATTTGTGTATTCCCGACAGGGATCGGGTTCCTTGACAGTGACGGATGAAGTAGTCTTGTCGAAACCATGTGATTTCGGTACGGCACTGATTACGTTCGATAAGTGGCAGAAGCTCTCTGCATCATCGCTGTTTATCCGCGATCAGGACAAAGCCCTGCGGGTAGATATAGAGGTTGTGGGCGCCGATTTCAAAATCCAGCCTGAGACGATCGAGGAAGATCTCAGCGGCCGCAGGTTGCCCACTCGACTTGGTATTAACCTGACTAAAGCTGTGTCTCGGGCTGTTGTCCGCCTTACAATCAGACCAGCGGAATAATATTGTTTTATAGGAGAAGAAAATGGAATCGATAAATAGAAGAGATTTTTTGAAAGGCTCTGTCGGTGCGGCAACGGGACTTACCGTCATATCGGCGGATAGAAGCCCTGCGGCGGAAAACAAGGTGGTTCTGGGGATTATGGGAGTCGGCGGCCGGGGGCGTGCGCTTCTGACCAGCCTCGTTAAAAGGTCTGATGTTGAGATTAAATATATCTGCGACGCCGATACGCGATGTTACGGACCGGCGGCGGAGATTATCATCGAAGGCCACGATTACAAGCCGAAATTTGTGCAGGATTTTCGAAAGATTCTGGACGATCCGGAAGTTGATGCGGTCGTCATCGCAACTTCCGACCGGTGGCATGCGCTGGCAACGATTATGGCCTGCCAGGCCGGAAAAGATGTTTACGTGGAAAAACCGCTTTCACTGAGCATTTGGGACGGCAGAAAAATGGTCGAGGCGGCCCGTAAGTACCGGAGGATTGTCCAAGTCGGAACGCAAAGTCGCAGTGCTCCCTATACTGACAAGGCTGCCGAGTACATCCGCAGCGGAAAACTCGGAGATGTGCATTTGGCGCGCGTGTTCCTTATGCAGGAGTCCGGCCCCATTGGCGTGGCCGACGTGCAGCCGATACCGGAAGGTCTGGATTATGATTTATGGTGCGGCCCGTCCCCCATGCTGCCTTATCGTCCGGGCAGATGGTTTTGGGGGCTGTGGGATTTCTATGTCGGCTACATTATGGCCGACATGGTTCACCAGATTGACCTGGTGCGGTACCTGGTTGGTAAGGAATATCCGGAGACGGTTTGCAACGCCGGCGGAGTCTACCACTTCGACGACGGCAGAGAGCAGCCGGATACCCAGTTCACGACTTTCGAGTTCGGCGAGCTGACAATGCTTTTCGAAGCCTCCCTCTGGTCGCCTTACATGCACCGAATCGTTCACTTGAAGGACAAAACCAAATTTCCCGACTGGCCTTTCAGTGCTACAAAGATAGAAATATGCGGAACCAAAGGATTCATGTGTTTCGGCAGACACGGCGGCGGATGGCAGGTTTTCGAAGGGGATGCCAGTGTTCGCCGGAGCAAGGCCGTTGTATCGGAGCCGGCCACCTTGAAATTCGGCAGCATAATCGATGCGCATTTTGAGGATTTCGTAGACTGCATCCGTACCCGCAGGAAACCCAAGGCTGATGTCGAAGAAGTGCACCGTTCGATGGCGCTGTGTCATCTGGCCAACATATCGTATCGAGTGGGGAACCGTAAGTTGAAATTTGACGGCTCAACCGAATCGTTTGTGAACGACGCCGAAGCCAACAAATACCTGAAAGCCAACTACAGAAAACCCTGGATTGTGCCGGAGAAGGTGTAAGGTGGGGATTATTTCTCTCCTGTTTTTTAACAAAAGAAGGGCCCTGCTCTACTATTCGTCATAAAAAAACAGCCTCATAATCGAGGCTGTTGAGTTTTAGCTGAGTTTTCCTGCCGTTTTTACGGCAGGATTTGGTCGGTTTAATTTAATTTGCCGGCTACTTGTATGTCGCTTTTGTCTGATAACTGAATGATGCACTTCAGAATATCTGACCTGCTGATAACTCCCGTCACTTTGCCGTTTGATGTGACTGGAACTCTCCTGATAGAGTTATCTCTTAAGCAGTAGCAAACATCCAGCAGAAGCTCATCTTCTTCGAAGTGAATAGCGGGCTGTGTCATAAAATCATTTACAGTCCTGTCTTTTTCGTCGTCATAAGTATGGAATAATCTCAGGACATCCTGTTCGGAAAGCATTCCGACCAGGGTCATATCCTCTTCGACCACCGGGATCCCGGTGATATTGTTTGTTGCCATCAGTTTGAGGGCTTCAAATATCGGAGTTTCTTTTCTTATACAGATGACATGCTTTGTCATTATTTCTTTTGCTTCACGCATAGCAGGACCCCCGTTTCATATCCAATTTAATTAGCCGGTGATTGCTTTCCAGCTTTGATTTAGTTCTTCCATCAGCTCGATTACTTCACGAATCATTTTGGAGTCATGTTTAATATTAGCCTCGGAGAGGCGATTATTCATAAAACAGTATAACTTGCGAAGGTTGGTGGCTATTTCGCCGCCGGCATTCATGTCCAAAACCGCATTGAGCTCATTTATAATATCCTGGGCTTTGTTTATGTATTTCCCCTTTGCTTCGTAGTTGTTGGCTTCCAGTTCCCTGATTGCCAGCTTCATAAACTTAATAGCGCCATCGTACAGCAGAACAATTAGACGTCCTTTGCTCTGTGTAGTAACTGCGCTATCCTGATATGCCGCGATTCCGTTCATAGTATCGCTCCGTTATTTATATTTTATGATTCTAAGCTCCGGGTGCTTAACCTATGGGGAGATGACTGGCTATTTACGTCACAGTCATCTCCCCTGTAGATCGTTTAATATTCGAATGCTTTTGTTGTTATCTCAGCAGGCTCAATGCCATCTGAGGCACGCTGTTTGCCTGCGATAACATGGCAACACCGGCTTGTGCCAGCACCTGTGTTCTGGTCATAATAGCCATTTCAGTTGCCACATCGACATCTGAAATACGTGATTCGGCTGCCATCAGGTTCTCAGCCTGATTGTTGATGACCGATATGGTGCTTTCCAGACGGTTCATCTTGTAGCCGAACCTGGCACGAGCAGTATCTTTGGTGGTGATGGCGGCAGCTACAGTTGCCAGAGCGGATTGAGCGGCGGTGGTAGTATCGATGCTTGCGCCGGCTGCATTGATGCTCAAAGCGCTGCTGGTCATATCGCAACCGGTGATATCAACTGCGTCGGTCGTTGCGGCGCCGAATTGAATCGATACCGAGGCAGAAGCATCATTGAGTAGATTGTTGCCGTTAAATGCCGTTGCTCCTGCGATACGGTTGATTTCTGCGGCCATTTCGCTGAACTCGTTGTTCATGATGGCTCGTTGTGCGGATGAATACGAACCAGTGGCAGCTTGCTCGGCCAACTGTTTCATACGCACGAGAGCTTCATCGATAGTTCCCATAGCGCCTTCGAACGTCTGTAACATACTGATGCCGTCCATTGCGTTACGAGAACCCTGCTGGAGCACGGCGATGTCGGCACGCATCAATTCACGAACCGCCAGGCCGGCTGCGTCGTCCTTTGCACTGTTGATGCGCAAGCCCGACGACAGCCTCTCGACTGACTGAGCCAGGGCATCGTAGCTCTGGCCTAGGTGGCGAGCAGCGTTTGCCGCCATAATGTTGTTTTTGATTGCTAACATATTTTTGACTCCTTTAATATAGTACCAGACAAATCTTTTGTGGCTCTGTCAAAAGCCCCCGAATATTAACTTGGACATGCAACGAGCACGCCATAAAGTCTGCTTCAATGGTCATTATCGGCCAGAATGAAAGAGACTTGAGGAATTTCTTTGATAGAAAACGCTTCCGTGCGGTTGGACCGGTAATCCGAATGAAATTGGGTCTGATACTGGAGAATTGTTGCCGGAGATAACGAAAAAATAGGATGAATTTTGCGAAATTATAGGACTATATTGGTGCAATTTATTACTTAACAGCTAATAAAATTAGCTAATAAATCTTCTTTCTAAGGTGTGTTATGATAAAAGGATAGTTCTTGCCGGGGATTTGCTTATTTCGTATTATCTGAGTAAATTATGCAGAAACCAGAGGGAAATGTTAATAATAAAAGACTGCTTGTATTTAATTGCCACGAAGCATGGGTATATCTGCTCGGGGTATTAGGCTATTCTCTTGATATAATCGTAGGTCTCAAGGGCAGGTACAAACAAACCTGGGATGAGCAGATGCGTCCGGTTCCGGCCAATTCACGCCTGTTAACTTTGCCGGAAGCGCAAAAGTCGCAGAGAAGATACTATTGTATCGTAACCCATAATATCACCGATTTGCTCGATATAAAGTACCGGCCCGAGCCGCGGCTTATGGTCATTCACTCCACGCTTGAGGGACGGGCGCTTGAGGAAACATCAGATATTGCCCCGCATCGGATGAGAGAAATGTTACATCAGTACGTAGAAATGGCCGGAGTCCACATGGTGGCTGTTTCTATGCTTAAGGGCGGATCGTGGGGTTTTACAGAGGATATTGTTCCTCTCGCGGTCGACAAAGATGATTATTTACCCTTCCTGGGGCAGGTGGCAATGGGGCTGCGTATCAGCAATTTTATTGATAGCCGGAAGAAGATTTTATTATGGGACTTTCATGAGAAAGCGTTTGATGGAGTTCCTGTTCGGCTTGTTGGGCATAACCCGGATATGCCGGGGGTGGCGGCTGCTAATGACTGGAATGATTTGAAGAAGATGCTACAATCTCATCGTTTTTACGTCCATACCGCTGCTCCCGAGCTTGAGGATGGATACAATACGGCCAGCCTGGAGGCAATGGCTGCCGGGATGCCCGTTTTAGGCAATCGGCACCCTGGTTCGCCTGTCGAGCACGGCGTCAGCGGCTTTCTCAGCGACGATCCCGAAGAGTTGCGAAAATATGCCGGGATATTGTTGGAGAATAGAAACCTGGCAGTGGAAATGGGCAGGCAGGCCCAAAAGACGGTTATCGAGCGTTTTTCAATGATCGACTTCAAAGAGGGCTTTCTGAGATCTATCGAGACCGCCCGCCACAAATGGGAAAGAAGAGAAATTGAGACCGGAAAAATATAGAGCTTCTTTACCTCGTTTCCTTTTTGAATATTAACCTGGCGATAGACGAGTAATGTGGTTAACTGTTAACCGAAATATACCCCGTCAGGTCCTGCCGGGCTCGGTCGGTTGGAGAAGTGGATACTTAACGGGGGCGTCTTTACAGCTATGGCTGGTATGAAAATCGAGGGCTCCTGATTTCGATTAACTTTCTGAATAAATTGTAAAAATCCTTACTTTTTTCCGCCCAGCTCCAGGATTCGATAGCCTTCAGCATATTTTTAGTCAATATCGTTTGATGATCTATTGCTGCTAAAGCGTGTTCCAGAAAGGCATCGATGTCCCACTTCACAATATATCCGTTTACTCCGTGTTCGATTAATTCCGGCATATTCCCGACCGGCGTGGACACTATCGTGCAGCCGCAGGATGCCGCCTCCAGGGCGGGATTTGGTGTACCTTCGGCTAAGCTCGCACACAAGTAGGTCGTTCCGGTGTTATACCAACGGGCCATTTGCCGGCTGGAATATTTCGCCGGACCGGCTGAGTTTATTAATCTTAAATCTAAATGCAGACCGTATTTTTCCAACCTGTCTCTCAGGGGAATAAGAATGTCGTCATAACCCTTTATCTTTCGATGAAACTCGGAACCGCACCAAAGGAGACTGGGCCTTCGATTTTCGACGGGTACATCGTATTTGAAAATATCCCTGTCTACGCCGTTGGGCAAATAAAAGGTATTCGGTAGTCGTCCTGATTTGTCCCACATTTGAAAATTAGTTATGATAACCGCATCGGAATATTCCCGAGCTTCTTCAAGCCAGTTGTTTGCATATCCCCAGCCGATATTAAAGGAAGTTGCGATTACCGGATTTTTACCAATCTGATTACAATATTCCGTCAGTTGACGAACGTGACTGAAAGGCAGGAAAAAAACCAGATGATAATCTTCTATATATAACAATTCTTCAAATGAAGAAGAAATTGTCACGGAAAAATCTTCCGGTGCGTATTTCATTAAGGCTTTCGCCCTGAAGTGATAAGCCCAGTCGGGGACATCGTAAACTATTAAGATATTGTATTTCATATCAGCAGATTAATAGAGCCATCGGTGATGAGCGCATCCTGCAATTCGGAGAGGTTCTCATAGCCGTTGTTGCTTGCCCACCACTCATTACTCTGGTTTTCATCCGGATTGTTTCCCGGCGTCCCCTGATTCGCCGAGTATTGCTGCTGTGCTCCCCCGCTTTGCAGCGACTGGTTCCCAAATGTGCCTTGCCCCGGCTGCTCCTCGTTGGAAAGCGTAACATCGAGGCGCCTTATCTGAATGCCGCAGTCTGCAAGGTTGTGGATAATCTGCGGCAGCGTCTGCTCGATCTCGAATCTGGTTTGTGTCTTACTAACCTCCAGCAGGCCGGTCAACTCAGAATCCTGCTGCTGGAATCTTATGAAGACCTTTCCCAATTCGGGTGGATTGAGGCGTAAGGTAATCTGTCGATCAGCACCTTCTTGGGATAAGGACCTGTGGATTGATTCAAGAATCTGTTTGCCAATATCTGCGGAGACATCGCCGGACGAATTCTGGGCGGGCATATTGGTGTTTGAAGCGTTCTTTGCGGAGGCGGAGGGCTGCTCTGTAATTTGAGTTTGGGAGTTGTTGTGCGAGAGTATCTGTTCGAGACCGTGAGAAGGGCTCTTGTTGGATGTTGATGCATCTCGACCTTTTGTCTGGCCGGCGGCTACTTGAACAGCAGCCATATTCAGCTTCTGGATGGTTGGATTTTCCGGGAGCTCGGCATGTGTGGATTCTTTGCCGTTGGTATTCAATAAATTCGAGAGTGTTTGCGAGGCGGTGGCCCTGGTATCAGACTCGGCAGGCAGCACAGCCTTTTTCGGATCAATCCCGGCGGACTGAGGCTGCGTTTCAGTGACTTTGGGCTGAACCGCCTGGAAGCCGGGATTCGCTGCCGCTGTTTTTCCTGTTGCAGTTGATATTTTGCTGCCGGTATTAGAAGGGATTTCCGATGCTAATTCTTTAGTTTTAGTAACTGCTTTTGCATCATCGACTGTCTTGGGTGATACAAGTATTTTCTCGGTGTTGTTTACTGTTCCGGGCTGGGTTTTGCCAGCAGTAGCATTCTTGGTTGTGCCGGGCAAGACGGCTTTTAAACCGTTTTGATCCCCGGATGTTGCAGGTAGAACGGTTTTGAGTCCTGATTGGTCTTTTTCCGGAGCGTGAAGAAGTTTGATTTCGGCTGATTTTGCAGCCTGTCCTGTAACTTGAGAAGATTTGTTAGTTTTAAAGTTAGCGATCAGTTGGGCAAGCCGGCTGCCAACCTTCATCTCGATTTTTGCGGGGGAACCTTCCTTGTTTTGTTCGGCGGCTGCTGGCTGCTCAGCCAATCCACTCTGTACTACTTCCTGCTGCTCGGCTTTGCCTGATGCTGCGTTTTGCTCTTTTGACTTAGTGCCATTCCTGGCCTCGCAGGGATGTTCGGAATCTATTTTTTTGCGAATCGCTTTAGGGAGCTCTTGAGGTGATTTGCTATCGGTCTTTTTGTCGGCTTCATGGTTGATATTATAGGTCGTTGGAGTCTCACGACTATTGATCTGAGGTTGTTTATCATCCGGGCTCAGGTGAAATTTGGTACCTTGTCTGGTTGCATCAGGCTTTGATGGACCCGAGTATGTGCCCGTTATTCCGGTAAGCATATTATCAATTGTCAATAAGTTAGCGTTCATATAGCAGTACCTAATTAGTTCCTGTTGCGGAAACGAATTTATGTAAAAACTTATACAAAAAAAGCCTGTCCCTGTTATTATTCGGTTACCAAAAAACCAATAAGAAAG
>Ga0209121_10003146_pt1 | contig 16176 bp, 11 predicted proteins | sample Cruoilmetagenom3_FD_187292 | JGI IMG/M metagenome (GOLD analysis project Ga0209121, IMG submission 187292) | Oil polluted marine microbial communities from Coal Oil Point, Santa Barbara, California, USA - Sample 3 (SPAdes) (version 2) | ecosystem: Environmental > Aquatic > Marine > Oil seeps ... | reverse complement strand
TCGGTCCTGCGGGTGATCTATCTGATTTTCAACGAAGGATACGGGGCGACCCAGGGGAGTGCTCAGATCCGGACCGACCTGTGCGAAGAGGCGCTGTTCCTGGCCCGGCTGATGGTGCAGTTATGCCCCGGTGAGGGCGAACCGGCTGGCCTGTTGGCGTTGATCCTGCTGAGCCATGCGCGCCGCGCCGCCCGGCAGGGCACAGACGGGGGCACAGACGGGGGCACAGACGGGGCCAAAGACGGGGTCTATGTGCCGCTGAGCGAACAGGATCGGGGCTTGTGGGACCGCGCACAGATCACTGAGGGGCAATCGGTGCTTGAGGCGGCGCTGGCGCAGGGTCGGGTGGGGCCTTATCAGATACAGGCCTCAGTGAATGCGCTGCATTGCGAGGCACAAACGGCCAGGGCCACCGACTGGGCGCAGATTGCCGCACTTTACCGGTTGCTGGCGCGGATGGATCCCGGCCCGGTGGTGCGCCTGAACCTGGCGGTGGCCCTGTCCCGGAGCGATGGCCCGGATCTGGCGCTGGCCTGTCTGGATGAACTGGCCGGCGATCTGGAGCAGTATCAGCCGTTTCACGCCGCGCGCGCCGATGTGCTGCGCCGGCAGGGGCAGGCGGGCGCGGCCCGCGCGGCCTATGACCGGGCGCTGGAGTTGACCGGGACCGATACCGAAAGGCGGTTTCTTGAGGCGCGCCGGCTGGGGCTGGAACAGGGGCTGTGACGCCTGTCAGAACCGCTGGCCGACGTAGATATAAAGCAGGCTATCGCCCAGATTGTTGTGGGTCATGTCGACCGAGAAATCGACCGGGAACTTTTTTGACACGCGATAGCGCGCGCCAATCCCGGCCGCGGAATGGGTGCCGCCGGCACCGAGGTCACTGAAACGCGGCCCGACCTGACCGGCCCCGCCGAAACCCACCATCCCAAGGCGTTTGGTGAACTGGTGGCGGTATTCCAATTGCAGTGACAGGGACCGCTGGTCGATGAACTGGGTGGCGGAAAATCCCCGGAAGGCATCTGTCGTGCCCAGACCGCACAAGTCGAAGAACGGCGTGGTCGATGATGCGCCACAGATTGCGCCATGGGCCACAAGAACCCCGGACTGACCCAGTTTCAGATAATGCGTATAGGTCAGGTAAGCCTTGTCATAATCCTGCACCAGCCCGCTGAGCGCGACATTGTGGAACGCTTCGACATGCAGGTAGCCGCCGCTTGTGGCATAAAGCGTGTCATCACGCCGGTCCCAGTCCGAAATAAGGCCGATACTGGCAATCTCGGCATTCAGGAACTGGTCGAACGGCGGCGGGACCGGCGGCAGACCGGCAGCGTCCGGTGTGATCGTGGTGTCGAGATAGCGCAGCGCCCCGCCAAACGACAGTTGGGGGGTGACGCCGTAGGCCAGGCTCACTCGGGCCAGAACACCGTCCTGGCGGATCGGTAAAACCGCGTTGGGCGTATAAAGATCATAGCGCACATCGGCCTCGGCAAAAAAGGACTCGAACAACCATCGGTTATTGTCAAAGGCCAGATTGACGGAAAACCCAACAACATTGCTGCCATTGTCCGAACGCAGCGCGCCAACCCCGATCACCGATGGTTTCGATCCCTCGGAGGTGGTGAACAGATAGCCCGCCCCCAGCACCAGCCCCGCGCCGATGGTCGGGTTGGAAAACGGGATCGGCGCGACAATGAAAGACCCCTCGCGGAACCCGTATTGCTTTTCGCCGGACAAATCGGGGATGGTTTCCAGATGCTTGTCCATCACCCCCTGATTGTCGGCGTTTGCCGGACCAGACAGGCAAAGCCCCAGCCCGAACGTCATCACCACCCGAAAGATCCGGGTGGTGAGAGAACCGACAAAGTGAGCGTGTTTTGTCATGTGTGTTAGCGTTCAGGGCCTCAGCAACCGACCACTTCCAGGTGTTACCCCGGAGGCAATTGTTGTTGCCGCGCGGATTCTGCGGCGGCGGCGGTGGCGGTGATCCTGGCCTTGTCTTCGTCGCTCAGGTCTTCGTGTTGCTCCAGACCGGGGATGGCCACGCGAACCTCGCGGCGGGCGAAGGCGATGCCGGCGGCCTCGAACTCGTTCTTGACGCGGTTATAGATTTCCTTGCGAATGGTGAACTGAGAGCCGGGCTTGGCCATGAACTTGCCCCGGATCACCATGCCCACATCGTCAAAGTCGAACACACCCTGACTTTTGAACGGCTCAAGAAAACCGTCCTTGTGGATCGGATCTTCCATCATCTCTGCGCCGATCTTCTTGAAGATCTTCTTGACCTGATTGGGGTTGGTATCGAAGGGCACGGTGAATTTCAGCTTCATGATCACCCAGTCGCGGCTGAAGTTGGTCAGCTTCTGGATTTCGCCGTAAGGAATGGTGTGCACCAGCCCGCGGTGATGGCGCAGCTGCATCGAGCGGATCGAGATCTTCTCGACCGAGCCCATGGTGCCGCCCACATCGACATATTCGCCAACACGGAACGCGTCATCAATCAGAAAGAACACCCCCGACACGATGTCGGTAACCAGTTTCTGCGCACCAAAACCAATCGCCAGACCAAGGATACCAGCACCAGCCAGCAGCGGCGTGGTGTCGATGCCCAGGCTGGACAGCGCCACCAGCGCAAAGATCACCGCAATCGCTGCCAGCGCGGTCATCCTGATCAATGGCAACACGGTGGTCAGCCGTGACCCGCCCGCGCCGCCGCCTTCGCCGGCAGCGGCGTCTTCGCTCTGTGGTCCGGCGGCGGTCTGTTCCTTGGCCAGACGGCGGTTGATCCACAACGACACGCCCTCGTAGATCACATAGCCAATGGCGGACACCATGATGAATTCAATCAGGTTGGCGGCAAACCGGTCGCCGACGCCGGCGGCGGCAAAGTCCATCAGGTCCAAATCCCAGGCCTCGGCGATAAGCAGAACGACGATGGCGATGGCGATCACCCGGCCAATGCGGATATAGCTGCGCTTGGCGGATTTATAGGCTGCTTCGGCAATCTCGCCGTCGCCGATCATCGGCGGGGCCAGGTGGCGCACCAATCCGCGAATGGCGGTGTCGATGACCGGGGCAAGCAGCAACCAGAACATTGTCGTGTATTGCGCCCCCGCCAGAAGCAGTTCCATTTTGTCGAACCCTATGGCAAGATCGGTGACCAGCCACATCACGACAGCCACGCCGACCGCGAAATAGGGATAGCCGATCGCTACGAATTCGTCGATCCTGGTGCGGTCCGGGTCAGTGCCACGCATCATTTCGGTCAGCCCTTCGCGGGCGTTCCAGGCGATGATCGCGACATAGGCAAACAACAGCGCCGACAGCCAGAAGCCGATCCGCGTTTCGCCGGGGGGAACCCCGTTGGCACCGTTGAAGCCGATGATGAACGATGTGAACCCGCCCAACAGCACCAGCCCGATGATGTTGCGGTGCAGGTATCCCGCCCAACGGTCGCTGACATTGACCAGCCGCAGGTCGGGTCGGCCCGGTGCCATCATGAACCGCGAGATCGCCGCGCCGAGGCGCGGGAACCAGATCAGATAGGTCAGGAACGGGGCCGCAAAGGTAATTTGCAGATCGGACATGAATGTCAGAGCCAGGGTGCGCACCACAAGGAAGAACACCGCCAGCCCCAGAAGTTCCCGGACAAACCGGCGGAACAGGAAGTTCAGCGCGCTCCACAGGCTGGAATCTTCGCTGACGGTCAGTTTGGCCATCCAGCGCCGGGTTACCAGATTGAACAGTTTCTCGGCAGCCAGGCCGAGGCCCAGGGCAACCACCAGATAGCCCAACAGCTTAAACAGCCCCGCGGTGCCGAACGAGGTGGCAAAATTGGAAAAGGCCTCGGCTTGCCTGACGAACAGAACGGGCAGTCGCTGAGCCGCGATCAACAGAGGCTGAGTGAATGCCTCCCAGGCCTCGCTGGCGATGGTGATCAGGCTTTTTGAGTCCTGTTTCGTGGCCTCGGCCTTGGCCACCGCATCAAGCCGGTCAAGCAGCAGACCGCGCACCTGATCGTCGGACATGCGTGCCACCAGTTCATGTACGGCCTCGGGGGTGAGGGGGTCGGGCAGGGTGACTTGGCTTGGGGCCGCAGATGATGACCCGTCCAACAAAGCCTGCGCCTGAACCGGGGAATTGACTGCGCTGAAAAACAGCAAAAGGGCAAAAAATGAAAATAACCTGGAAAACACGACCCGCATCCTTTTGAAAAGACAATTGCAAAAGGAGTTACGCAATTGCCGTTGGAAATGCACGGGTTTTTGCAATGGGGGAACAAATTCGCATTATGAATGCGGCTTAAACGCAAGGCGGCGGGCTTTTTTTGGCTGGAAACTTGGGAAACCTCGCTTCATACTATCGCGAAGGGGGGCGTGGCTGCGCAGCATTACCCCGATGCGGCAGCGTTGGTATGCAACGCTATGTAAGAAAAAAGGCGAGATTTATTAATGGCTTCGGACAGACAGAACCTTCAGGATGCATTCCTGAACCACGTGCGGAAAACCAAGGTTCCGGTAACGATATTTCTGATCAATGGCGTGAAATTGCAGGGTGTGATCACCTGGTTTGACAATTTCTGTGTGCTATTGCGTCGCGATGGCCAGTCGCAACTGGTTTATAAACACGCGATTTCCACCATCATGCCCAGCCAGCCGATCAGCCTGTATGAAGGCGAAGACACCTCTTGATGGAACAGGACCAGCTGCGCACCCGTGCATGGGTGTTGCATCCCGACATCAAATCCGACCGGAACCGCAGGCCTGCCGGGCCTGCATTGGCAGAAGGCGTGGCCCTGGCCGCCGCCCTGCCTGATCTGGATGTGATCGGCTCTGAGGTGGTGCCGCTGCCCAAGCCTCATGCCGGCACCCTGTTCGGTTCCGGCAAGATCGCCGAGATCGCCGCAAGGCTGGCCGGCGAAGACATTGATCTGGTGCTGATCGACGGGGTGGTCACGCCGGTGCAGCAGCGCAATCTGGAAAAGGAATGGTCGGTCAAGCTGCTTGATCGCACCGGGCTGATCCTTGAGATATTCAGCGACCGCGCCCGCACCAAGGAAGGCGTGTTGCAGGTCGAAATGGCGGCTTTGTCTTATCAGCGCACGCGTCTGGTGCGTGCCTGGACCCACCTTGAACGCCAGCGTGGCGGGCTTGGCTTTGTCGGCGGTCCCGGCGAAACCCAGATCGAGGCCGACCGCCGGGCGATTGACGACCAGCTGGTGCGCCTGCGCCGTCAGTTGGACAAGGTGATCAAGACCCGCACCCTGCACCGTGCTGCGCGGGCCAAGATACCCTATCCGATTGTGGCGCTGGTGGGTTATACCAACGCTGGCAAATCCACTCTGTTCAACCGACTGACCGGGGCCGATGTGATGGCCGAGGACATGCTGTTCGCCACGCTGGACCCGACCATGCGCCGGGTGGTTCTGCCGGACGGGCCCGAGGTGATCCTGTCGGACACGGTGGGGTTCATTTCCGACCTGCCGACCGAATTGGTGGCGGCGTTCCGCGCCACATTGGAAGAGGTGCTGGGGGCCGACCTGATCGTGCATGTGCGCGACATTTCCCACGCCGAGACCGAGGCGCAGGCGCGCGATGTCGAGGCAATCCTGACCTCGCTGGGGGTGGACCAGGACCGGCCCCGGATCGAGCTGTGGAACAAGCTGGATCTGCTGCCCGACGAAGCGGCCAACGCCGCCCGCACCCGCGCGGCGCGCGAACCGGGCGTGTTTGCCATCTCGGCGCTGACCGGTGAGGGGCTGGACCCGCTGCTGGCAGAGATTGCTTTGGCGGTTCAGGGGGTGCGTCATGAAACGGTGCTGCATCTGGATTTCGCCGCCGGCAAGCAACGCGCCTGGTTGTTCCGCCAGGATATCGTCCAGTCCGAGGCCCAGACCGAAACCGGGTTTGACATCACGGTTCTGTGGACCGCCCGGCAAGAGGCGCAGTTCGGCGCGCTTTAGCCGGCGTTGATCTGGCGCTGAAAGTCTTCGGTGTCGAACCATCCCTGCGACGCGCGGATCTTCAGATCCTGGTCCAGTTCCCATTCCTCCCAGCCGGCGATGACCACGTGTTTTTCGGAACCTGCGTGATGGCCTTCAAGGGTCCAGACAAACACCGCGTGGTGCCCGGTAGCGCGCATCAGGTCACAGCGGATTTCCAGATCCGGTATCTCGGCATGGTAGCTGGCCACCAGTTCGGTGATCGCCTGTGGTCCAACCTGAGCCTCGCCCTGGTTGACCGAAATCTGTCCGTCGGCGGTGTAGAACGCCGCGACCGCAGCAGGATCGCCCGAACTCCAGGCCGAGGCATATTCGCTGGCCAGGATTTGCAGGGTATCGTGTCTGGTCGCCATTCGGGGATCTCCGGAAAGATGGGCCGTCGGAACACGTTAGCCGAATTCTCTGGTTTCGTCGACATGGTTGACAGCCGGGCCGGGCGCAAAGCTTTTAGGTAAAGGTTCCTGCTAGGGCTGCGGAACCAGCCAGGTCACCCCCACGGACGCCGCCCGGGCCAGCTCGGTATCCAGAGACATGGGGATGTATTCACCCCGGCGCCACAATTGCGCCAGATCGTCGTAGTGACGCGACAGGAAATGTCCCGATTGACCGGTCGAGGTGATGAATACCGAACTGTCGGGATCGGCAAAGTCATAGACCCCGCGATACCCCGCGCCATGCACATTCTCGAACGGGTTGGGACCGGTTCCGGAGGTTCGCCCGCGCAGCAACGTATTGTCGCTGCCGCTGGTGGATTGGCGGATGTTGACGAAATAGCGCAGCACCGGCACTTCGCCCAGCACCGGGTGGTCATGGGTCGCCTGATGCGCATCGCCCCAGCGCAGCGATTCCAGCGCCGTGCCATAGCTTTCGCCGATCCGCACCAGCGCGTCGTCCAGCGCCAGCCTTGCCATATCCGTACAGCTTTCCACCGGCGCGCTTTGGCGCACGTCGCACCAGATCGCCGCGCCGTCGATATCGCGATAGACCCGCTCGATGAACAACGGCTCCACATGGGTGAATTCATCTGCCAGCGGCCCCAGTTCATCGCCAATCAGCCGCTGTTGCAGGGCGCGCAGCCACGCCATGTAGATCAGCGGCTCGGGCAGGTGTTCGTTCATCTCGCCGTTCCAGTCGGCCAGCAGCGCCAGCGCAATCTCGCGCTGACGGGCGGGCGTGCCTTCGGGGGCGGACTGGCCGGTGAACCACAGATCCGCGCCAATCAGCGGCAACAGGGACCGGGCGGTGATGGAAACCGGGTCAAGCTGAGCCTCGATGAAACTGTCACGCGTATGCACCTGACGCGACTGCATCAGCCGTTGCCAGCGGTTCACCCGCTGGGTGTCGCCCCAGACGTAAGATACGTGGTTGGGAAAGGGCCGTTCCAGCAGCTTGTTATTGGTATTGCCCAGGATGCCGCCTCTTGGGCTGACGAATTCCGGGTTGGCGGCATAGGGCGCGCGCCCCTGCCAGCGGTTCACGGACCGCCAGCCCTGCGACGGCAGGCGTCCCCGGCTTTGATGGCGCGGATCACGACGTGGCACCGCGCCGATCATCTTCATGGCGATGCTATCCTGATCCACCAGCGACAGGTTCTGCGACGGCGCGATATGTCCCTCACTCAGGGCAATCGCCTGCCTGACATCCGCCGCCCCCATCAGCCCGATAGCCGAACTCATCGAGGTGTCGCGCGGGCTGAGCGCGGTCCAGCCCAGGGCGACGACATGGCCCGGCGGGGTCACGGCCTTAAGGCCATAATGGCTGCCCGGCAGGACGGGGCCGTTCTCGCTCCAGCGCAGGGTCAGCGTGATAGGGGTGGCCCCCTTGATTTCGATGATCGAGGGGCGGGATTCAAACGGCTTATAGCCTTGCGGGGTCAGGTATTGTTCGGGGTTTTGCGGGTCCAGCTTTTCGATGAACAGATCCTGGTCGTCCAGATAGGATGATGTCAGCCCCCAGCCAAGCCGCGCGCTGCGCCCGGTCAACACCGCCGGAATACCGGGAATGGTCGCGCCGATCACCCCGCCGGTGGTCAGTTCCAGCCGGGCCAGATACCAGATCGCCGGCGCGGTGAATGCCATATGCGGATCATTGGCCAGCAATGTCCCCCCCGAGGCCGAGCGCGACGGCGCGGCGCTCCAGGCATTCGAGGCTCCGGCAAGGCCGCTCTGCGGGAATGGCGACAGGGGGTGGTCGGGCATCGGTGCGGTTTCGGCCCAGCGGGGCAGATCCGGGAACAAACTGGCATATTCAGGCAGCGCGGCAATGCCGGTGCCGGGGGCGTCGGGCAGGATATCGCCCAGCCGACCCGCATCGTTCAGCATGAGGGATGTGCGCGCCAGCAGGACCTCGTTTTCAAGATGGCCGGACAGTTGCAGCGCCATCAGTTTGATGATGGCCAGCGAATCTGCGGGCTGCCAGGGGGCAATGGGGGTGTTGAACAGGAACATCTCGGGGGCACCGCGCCCCAGCGCATCGGTGTTGATCTCGTTCAGGCGGGCGTTGATGCCGGCCGAATAAGCCTCGAGCGCGCTGAGGGTCGCATCATCCTGCACCTCGACCGAGGCCACTGCCAGCCGGTAAAGATCAAGCCGGCGCGCCAGCCGGTCAATCGCCAGAGTGCGGATGCCGAACACTTCCGACAGGCGGCCCTGCACCGTGCGGCGCATCATGGTCATCTGCCACAGCCGGTCCTGGGCATGGGCATAGCCAAGGCCAAAGAACACGCCCGTATCGGTGTCTGCAAAGATGTGCGGGACATTGGCATTGTCGCGCACGATTTCAATCGGCGCGGGCAGGCCGGGCACTTCGATCGTCTGGTCATAGTCGGGCAAGGATTGCGAGGCGAGGAACCAGACCAGCACAACCCCCAGGACCACCAGCCCGACCAGACCCGCAGCGATCCGCAAAAGCCAGCGAAAGAGTAGGCCCATTTTGTCGATCCTTGTCGGTTTGTGCGGTTGCCGGGAACCATCGAATTCGCGTGGTCGCGATTTCAACTGCCTTGAATGCCTGCTAAGGAGCAATGAAATCTAATGCAAGACGGATCAAGGGGAAAGCACATGGCACGGTTGGCGTTTCTGGGACTTGGGGTGATGGGATACCCGATGGCGGGGCATTTGCAGAGTGCCGGGCACGAGGTGACGGTTTACAACCGCACTACGGCCAAGGCCGAATCCTGGGTGAAACAGCATGGCGGGGCCATGGCCACGACGCCGCGCGCTGCGGTTCAGGGGGCCGAGTTCGTGTTCGCCTGCGTTGGCAATGATGATGATCTGCGTTCGGTGTGTCTGGGCAATGACGGGGCATTGGACGGCATGCAGGGCGGATCGGTGTTTGTCGATCACACCACGGTGTCGGCCCTTGTTACCCGAGAGCTTTTTGCGCTTGCCAACGCCCGTCAGGTCAGCTTTGTCGATGCGCCGGTGTCGGGCGGGCAGGCAGGGGCCGAGAACGGGGCCTTGTCGGTGATGTGCGGCGGCGATCAGGGCGCGTATGACCGCGCCGAACCGGTGATTGCGGCCTATGCCCGGATTTGCCGCCGGATCGGCGACAGCGGTGCGGGGCAGATGACCAAGATGTGTAACCAGATCGCCATTGCCGGGCTGGTTCAGGGCCTGAGCGAGGCATTGCATTTCGCCGAAAAAGCCGGGCTTGACGGGCGCGCGGTGGTTGAGGTGATCAGCCAGGGCGCGGCCGGCAGCTGGCAGATGTCAAACCGCTACGAGACGATGATCGACGATCAGTTCGAACACGGGTTTGCGGTGGACTGGATGCGCAAGGATCTGGGCATCTGTCTGGATACCGCAGACGAGACCGGGGCCAGCCTGCCGGTGACGGCGCTGGTCGATCAGTTTTACAAGGATGTGCAGAGAATGGGCGGCGCGCGCTGGGATACTTCCAGCCTGATCAAGCGGCTGCGTGACCCGGAATAACGCCCCGGGGGTGGGTTTTCGCCCACCCAACGCTCTGGAGGTGGGTTTTCACCCACCCGGCGCGTTGGCTCAAGGAATGATGCGGTTATACTTGGAGCCTTCCAGCGTGGCCCCGACCATCAGGCCAGCCTGACCGAAAACTGCCGCCAAAACCGGCGACAACAGGGTGTTGGTATCGGCACTGATCGAATCACCCTTGTCGGATATCACGTAATCCAGGTCGGCACCGGCGGTCCAGCCGGATCCGCGCCGGAAATCACTCAGCGCATCCTCGGTCATGAAAAACAGAACGTGGGCGAATTGTTTTGCGCCGATCTGGAAGCCACCGGTCAATTTGGTGTTGGAATAGTAATCCACGGTGACACCATCCACCTGCAACGCCCCGCGCCCATAGGCACCACCAAAGCCAAACCCGGCTTCGGTTACCAGCGGCATAACCAGCATGCCGTTCGCTTTTGCGGCCAAATCCCTGGTGTTGGGGAATTCCCGGTACATTTCAGTCAGTGTGGAACTGACACGGGCGTCAATCACGCTAGCCCCCTCGCTGCCGACGCCATTACCGCAGGCGGCCGTCAGGGAAAGGCCCGCAAGGCCCGTAAGGGCGAAACCACGACGGGTCATGTGCTGACGGGTCATTCGCTTGGAAGAGATGCTGCTCATGTTTTATGTTGCCTGTCTAAACTACCTGATCTGGCCGGTTAATCCGACCTTGCCGCAACATATACGCATAACTTCACGCCCTGTCACCTGTCAAGCGTGGGGATTTCGGCGGGTTACCGCTCTTTATTGAACATTTATTGGATATTCTTGGGACCAGAGTCCGGCCAGTGGTGCGGCCAAGGTCAGGCCTGTGTTGTGCTGGCGACCTACCCGTTCAGCACCCGCGCCGCCTCGGGGGCGAAATAGCTTAGCACCCCGTCACAACCGGCGCGTTTGAAGGCCATCAGGCTTTCGAGCATCACCTTTTGCCCGTCGATCCAGCCATTTTGCGCGCCTGCCTGTATCATCGCATATTCGCCGCTGACCTGATAGGCAAAGGTGGGCGCGCCAAACACGTCCTTCACCCGCCGGCAGATATCCAGATATGGCATCCCCGGTTTGATCATCACCATATCCGCGCCTTCGCCAAGGTCGCGCTGCACCAGACGCAGGGCCTCGTCCGAATTGGCCGGGTCCATCTGATAGGTGTTCTTGTCACCCGTCAGCGCCCCCGAGGCCCCCACCGCATCGCGAAACGGCCCGTAAAAGGCCGATGCGTATTTGGCGGCATAAGACAGGATCATCACGCTGTGATGCCCGGCGTGTTCAAGCGCGGTGCGCATCGCGCCGATCCGCCCGTCCATCATGTCGGATGGACCAATGATGTCGGCCCCCGCGTCGGCCTGGGCCAGGGTCATTTTCACCAGCGCCTCGACCGTGGCATCATTGACGATCTCTCCGTCGACCACAAACCCGTCATGGCCGTTGATGTTATAGGGGTCCAGCGCCACATCGGTCATCACGGCCATGTCTGGGGCGGCGGCCTTGATGGCGCGAATGGCGCGGTTGCAAAGGTTATCGGGATCCCAGGCCCCGGCGCAATCGGCGGTTTTCAGGGATTGGTCGATATAGGGAAAAATGCAGATCGCCGGGATGCCCAGGGCGGCGGCCTCGCTTGCGGCGGGACCGATCCGGTCAACGCTGCGCCTTACCACGCCGGGCATCGAGGCCACCGGTTCTTCGATACCGGAGCCGTCGCGCACGAATACCGGCCAGATCAGGTCATCGGAGCTTAGGGAATTCTCGCGGACCAGGGCGCGTATGGCACCGGACTGGCGCGCGCGCCGCAGCCGGGCCGCCGGGAAGGGGGCAACGATGGGATTCATGGCGCAGACTCCTTGCACATTGACGCATGGGGTGGCATGGAATGGCACCGCTCACAAGGGTAACAATAGCAGCATTGATGCGGCAACGGGCAATAAAAGGGCAGGGTGTTTGGACTGGTACACTTCGATACTTGAACTGATCGACCTGCGGTCGTTTTCCAACCTGTGGTACTGGATTGCCCTGGCCGTGGTCTGGTCGTCGGCCTCGCATTGGGTGCTGGGCGTGCCGTTTGACATGGTCCAGCGCGCGCGCCGTGCCGGTGGGCAGTCGGAAACGGACCTTGCGGACATCACGCGGGTCAACGTGAACCGGATGCTTTATATCGTTCGGGTGTCGGGCCTGTGGATTCTTGGGTTTGTCTGTTTCGCCCTGTCGGCGCTGGCGACGCTTGGGTTCTGGTATGAGGTGGAATTTGCCCAGGCGGTGTTCCTGCTGGGCTTTCCCATGTCGCTGGTGGGACTTTTGAACCTCAGCACCGCGCGGCTGATCGAAAGCGAAGGCTCCAGCGGAGAATTATTGCACAAACGCCTGAGCCGCCTGCGGATATACACCCAGATGATCGGCATGGTGGCGATATTCGTGACCTCGCTGTGGGGCATGTACCAGAATCTGGCGATTGGCGTTCTGGGGTAGAGGGATGCAAGCGGGGCATATTTCCGTTGGCGGCGCGCCCGAGGGCTTTGATGCGCGCCTGATTCTGGACGAGATCGCCAAAACCGGCCTGCCGGTGGCGCATATCGCGCGGGATGACAAACGCATGGCGGCGCTGAGGGCGGCGCTGGCGTTCTTTGCCCCCGACATGGCCGTTTTCACCTTTCCGGGCTGGGATTGCCTGCCTTATGACCGCGTGTCGCCCAATGCCGATATCTCGGCGACACGCATGGCGACGCTGGCCGCCCTTGTTCACAAGATGCCGGACCGGTTCGTTCTGCTGACCACGCTGAATGCCGCCACGCAGAAGGTGCCGGCGCGCGAATTGCTGCAAGAGGCGGCCTTTACCGCCCGTGTCGGCGACCGGATCGACGAGGCGGGCCTGCGCGCCTTCCTTGTACGCATGGGCTATGTGCAAAGTCCGACGGTGATGGAGCCGGGCGATTATGCCATTCGCGGCGGTATCATCGACATCTTTCCACCGGGGCCGGGCGGGCCGGTGCGGCTGGATCTGTTCGGCGATGTACTGGACGGCGCGCGCCACTTTGACCCCGCCACCCAGCGCACCACCGAAAAGCTGAAGCTGATCGAACTGGCCCCGGTATCCGAAGTGATCCTGGACGAGGCCGGCATCACCCGTTTCCGCCAGAATTACCGCATTGAATTCGGCGCGGCGGGCACCGATGATCCACTGTACGAGGCGGTCAGCGCCGGGCGCAAGCATCAGGGTGTCGAACACTGGTTGCCGTTCTTTCATGAGCGGCTTGAAACCCTGTTTGACTATCTGCCGGAGGCGACGATCACCCTTGACGACCAGACCACGCCGACACGGCTGGCGCGCTGGGACAGTATCGCCGATCAGTACGAAACGCGCCACCTGGCGATGCAAAGCAAATCGCGGATCGACAGCGTTTATAAACCGGCCCCCCCCGATCAGCTTTATCTGGATGATGCGGCCTGGGACCGGGCGGTATCTGCGCGTCGGGTGTTGCGGTTCAACCCCTTGCAGCAGGCCAGCGGACCGGGGGTGATTGACGCCGGCGGGCGCATCGGGCGCAATTTCTCGCCCGAGCGACAGATGGAAAACGTCAGCCTTTTCGGGGCATTGGCTGATCATATTAATGCAAAGCTGGCGTTGGGTCCGGTGGTTGTTGCGTCTTACTCGGAGGGCGCGCGCGAACGCCTGACCGGTCTGATCGAGGACGAAGGTCTGGCCGAAACCACCGCCATTTCGGATGCCACACGGGTGGGCAAGGCTGGGTTGTTTCTGGCGGTCTGGGCGCTGGAACACGGGTTTGAAGCCCCCGGCCTGACAGTGATTTCCGAACAGGATGTTCTGGGCGATCGGCTGATCCGCGCGCCGCGCAAACGCCGCAAGGCCGAGAACTTCCTGACCGAGGCGCAAAGCCTGGCACCCGGCGATCTGGTGGTGCATCTGGACCACGGCATCGGGCGCTATCTTGGCCTTGAGGTGATCAGTGCCGCCGGTGCTGCGCATGAATGTATCGCGCTGGAATATGCCGAGGCTTCAAAGCTTTACCTGCCGGTCGAGAATATCGAACTGCTGTCGCGCTATGGCCATGAAGAGGGGCTGCTTGACCGTCTTGGCGGCGGTGCCTGGCAGGCCAAAAAGGCCAAGCTGAAGGAACGTATCCGCGAGATGGCCGACCGGTTGATCCGGGTGGCGGCCGAACGCGCGCTGCGCAAGGCACCGGTGTTGGAACCGCCACCGGGCAGTTGGGATGCGTTTTCGGCACGTTTTCCCTATCAGGAAACCGACGATCAGCTGCGCGCCATTGGCGATGTGATCGACGATCTGACCAGCGGCTTGCCGATGGACCGGCTGATCTGCGGCGACGTTGGTTTCGGCAAAACCGAGGTAGCCATGCGCGCGGCCTTTGTCGCGGCCATGTCAGGCGTGCAGGTGGCGATTGTCGCCCCGACAACCCTGCTGGCGCGTCAGCACTATGCCACCTTTGCCGAACGGTTTCGTGGTTTCCCGCTTGAAGTCAGGCAGCTATCGCGCTTTGTTAGTGCAGCTGAGGCGGCAAAAACCCGCGAGGCAATATCGCGTGGCACGGTGGATATTGTCATCGGCACCCATGCGTTGTTGGCCAAATCCATCCGGTTTCACAACCTCGGCCTGCTGATCATAGATGAGGAACAGCATTTTGGCGTCGGTCATAAGGAACGCCTGAAAGCGCTGCGCACTGATATTCACGTACTGACCCTGACCGCCACACCGATCCCGCGCACACTTCAACTTTCTCTCTCAGGTGTCCGGGATCTAAGCATAATCGGCACGCCGCCCGTGGATCGTCTGGCGATCCGCACCTATGTCAGCGAGTTCGACGCCATCACCATCCGCGAGGCGCTTTTGCGCGAACATTACCGTGGAGGGCAAAGTTTTTACGTGGTGCCGCGCGTCAGCGACCTGCCGGAAATCGAGGCCTTCCTGCGCGATCAGGTGCCTGAAGTCAGCGTGATAACCGCGCACGGCCAGATGGCGGCAGGCACGCTGGATGATCGGATGAATGCGTTTTACGATGGCAAATACGACGTGCTGCTGGCCACGACAATTGTTGAATCCGGCCTTGATATTCCCACTGCCAACACGATGATCGTGCACCGCGCCGACATGTTCGGATTGGCGCAATTGTACCAGATCCGCGGGAGGGTCGGGCGCAGCAAAACCCGCGCTTATGCCTATCTGACCACCAAGCCGCGCAAACCGCTGACCGCGACGGCGGAAAAGCGGCTGAGGGTGCTGGGCAGCCTTGATCAACTGGGGGCCGGGTTCACGCTTGCCAGCCAGGATCTGGATATTCGCGGCGCGGGCAACCTGCTGGGCGAGGAACAGTCGGGACAGATGCGCGACGTCGGGTATGAGTTGTACCAGTCGATGCTGGAAGAGGCGATCGCCAAGATCCGCGCCGGCGAGATGGAGGGCCTGAGCGAGGCTGACGATCAATGGGCACCGCAGATCAACCTTGGTGTGCCGGTGCTGATCCCCGAGAAATACGTGCCAGATCTGGATGTGCGGCTGGGGCTGTACCGGCGCTTGTCGTCGCTGCATACCAAGGTGGAACTGGAAGGGTTCGCCGCCGAGCTGATCGACCGGTTTGGGAAATTGCCGAAAGAGGTCAACACGTTACTGTTGGTGGTTCGGATCAAGGCGATGTGCAAACGCGCCGGGATTGCCAAGCTGGACGGCGGGCCAAAGGGCGCGACGATCCGGTTTCACAACGACAAATTCGCCTCGCCCAAGGGGCTGGTCGAATTCATCGAGGCGCAAAACGGGTTGGCCAAGGTGCGTGACAACAAGATCGTCGTGCGCCGCGATTGGCGAAGTGACAGCGACAAGATCAAGGGCGCTTTTGCCATCGCCCGCGATCTGGCCGAAAAGGTCAGAGCGGAAAAGAAAAAGGCCCGGAAAACTTAAAGTGTGTTGCGTTCAGGTGAATGCTTGTATCCGAGCAAACGCAATACACTCTAATTGCCCCAAACCCGACAAGCGTTTGCCTCAAATTGTTTCTATAGCTGGTTCCCGGGGGTGCTGCTGTAGGAATAAATTAATGCAATCTGTTCTGATTTCACTTGTTTTTGCCGGCTATGTGCTGGCCCCGGCGTTCGGCTGATCCGTTCATAAAGCTGGCAGGGCGCACCAAAGCGCACCCTGTTAACGTTTATGCTTCGTCAGAGGTTTGGCCCGGTTCCTGGCCTGAT
>Ga0209121_10003144_pt1 | contig 16177 bp, 9 predicted proteins | sample Cruoilmetagenom3_FD_187292 | JGI IMG/M metagenome (GOLD analysis project Ga0209121, IMG submission 187292) | Oil polluted marine microbial communities from Coal Oil Point, Santa Barbara, California, USA - Sample 3 (SPAdes) (version 2) | ecosystem: Environmental > Aquatic > Marine > Oil seeps ... | reverse complement strand
AAGACTTCTATTACTGGCGTGTAAAAGCTTATGACATTGCAGGCAATCAGGGATCTTATTCAAATCCTGACAGTTTTGGTGTCGATACAACACCACCTGTAATTGAATCCACAACGGTCTGGACTGATACTACTTATACCGGTCCCTTTGAAATTAGAACAAAGGTGACGGATAATTTAGCCGAAGTTGATTCGGTAATTCTTTATTATAGTAGAGATGAAGATCCCGGTTGGATTTCAACATCAATGTTTTTTATAGGTGAATATAATTATTTGGGTTCAATACCTCAGGTTGCAAATCTTAATGATACTGTAATATACTATATTGAAGCAGTTGATTTTGCACAGACCGGTAACATTATAAGAGACCCACAAAATGCACCGACAAGTTATTATAGGTTTATTGCAAACTATATAGACACAATTTCTCCTTTACCATTCAGTCTTATTTCACCATTGGATTCGGCGATCCTCTCCATTTCAAGACCGGATTTTGTATGGGAGGCATCATATGATTCTATGAGCGGGTTGAAGTATTATGAGGTTTATATTAACGATACATTAAAACATACAGGTACCGATACGGTCTGGACTGCGGATTATAATCTGACAGAAGGTTACGATGATTGGTATGTCGTTGCTTATGATAGTTCTGATAATGTACAACAATCTAATGAAACCCGGACTGTTATCATTGATACAACACCACCTGCAATTGTTAATCTTATTTCACCTGCTGATAGCATTTATCTGAATAACAGCACGGTTAACCTTGTCTGGAATAAGGCAAGCGATAATCTAAGCGGTGTTGACCATTATATTTTACAGTATGCTTTTGACAATGGATTTACTCAAGGGTTGGTTGAGACCACTATGGTTGACACAACATTTACTACTGTGCTTGGTGATAGCGTTTATTACTGGAAAGTCAAGGCGGTGGATGTTGCAACAAACGAGGGTGCTTTCTCAGATGTATGGCAGTTTGAGGTTGATACGCAATCACCTAATACACCTATGCTTACATCACCCATTGGTGGGATATGGCTCAGTGATACAAGCATTACATTCCAATGGTCAGAAATAGTATTTTCTGATATTGATATAGGGAATAAACTCGGTGTAAATAAAGGCGGCACTCGATCCTCACTTATTAAATATATCCTTGATGTAGATACAACGACTACATTTACATCACCGCTTATTGTCGATACGCTTGAAGGAACATCAACGGCAAAAGTGCTGAATGAAGACTTCTATTACTGGCGTGTAAAAGCTTATGACATTGCAGGCAATCAGGGGTCTTATTCAAATCCTGACAGTTTTGGTGTCGATACGACTCCACCTGTAATCGAATCCACAACGGTCTGGACTGATACGAGTTTTACAGGACCATTCCCTGTCTGGACAAAGATTGTAGATAATGTATCAGGTGTTAAAAGTGTGCTACTATACTACAAAAGAATAGAAGACCCTGAATGGGTAAATTTGCCTATGGTAGATTCAGGCAATGAATTGTATTATGGGGAAATACCGCAGGTGTATGTATATAACGATACATTGAAACACTATATATATACAATGGACATAGCAAATAATATATCCACTGACCCGGTAGGCGCACCTACAAATTTCTATTCATTTATTTCGAATATGACCGGTATAAAGAGATTAAGCGAAATACCTAATAGTTTCGACTTAAAGGTTGTTACACTGGCAAAGGGAAAGGTAACATTCAAACTTTGCATCCCTGATAAAAGCAATATTTCACTGAAGATTTACGATATTGCGGGAAGTTTAATTTATGAACCGATATCAGGGGTTCATTCATCAGGTAGATATGAGATATCATTCAAACCTTTACGCAAAGGTGTATATTTCTACAGATTGCAGTCAAGATATAAAAACATAATAGGTAAATTTATTATGTTTTAAGGATAAAGGGTTAGCGTATTTATAATGTCATTGCGAACGAAGTGAAGCAATCCCATAAGAGTAAATTGAGATTGCTTCGCCTGCCTGTGCTTGTTCGCATGCAGACAGGACTTTTCACTCCTCGCAATGACACTGATGAGGCTATTGATAGATTATGAGATGCTGAATCAAGTCCAGCATTACAAAAAAGGGAAATAGACACCAGACGCCAGACGCCAGCCGAAAAGGGAGAGAGAGAAATAAAAGTGAATTGCGAATGCTGTCATCCTGAATTTATTTCAGGATCTGTTATGAGATGCTGAACCAAGTCCAGCATGACAAAAAAGAAAGGGCAGACACAGGGGTCTGCCCCTACAATTACACGAATTGAAGCCAATTTCACGAAAGAGAAATATCCTTTAACTTTCCTCCACAGGCGAGAGGGAATTGAAGGGAGGGGGATATATACTGTGTCATTGCGAATTAAATGAAGCAATCCCGCAAGAGTAAATTTAGATTACTTTGCCTGCCTGTGCATTACACGCAGACAGGTCGTTTCACTCCTCGAAATGACAATGATGGGATTAGTGAAACTGGTTGATATGTCTATACCTATTGCTTGCTCATTCCCTTTTTCGCTTGATTGCAGATGCTAATGTTAAACAAGTAATATTAGATGGGTTATATTTCTTGAGAACCAGAGAAGCCTCATTAAGGGTTGATCCCGTGGTTACGACATCATCTATCAAAAGAATTCTTTTATTAATCACCTTTTCAATTTCTTTGCCATCGGAAAAAACATTTGCTACATTGATGTATCTGTCTCTAATTTTTAATTTTGTCTGGCTTTTACTATTGCAATATCGTACAATAGCATCTTTTAATATAGGAATACCTGATAATAAGCTCAACTCGTTAGCAATAAGATATGATTGGTTAAATCCTCTTTCTCTCAATTTTGTTCTATGAAGTGGAATATATAGTATATAATCATATTCGGATCCTAAAAGTATTATGTCATTCAATTGAATTAGAAGTAATTTTGCCAGGGGTTTTGACAATTCTTTTCGTTTACTATATTTAAAAAGATGAATTAGATCCTTCATTAAATTCGAGTATCTTGAATAATAAAATATTTTATCAAATGCAAGACAATGAATATCTTTAAATTGATTTATACCTATATTCTCAATAATTGAAATTCTTTCTATATTCGCAAGACATTTTCTACATATAATAATCTCATATTGAGATAATCTATATCCACATTTAATGCATCTGTCGGGATAGAAAAAATCAATTATGGGTTTAAATAATTTTATAATACTCCCTAAATCAATAATTTAATTAAATCTCAAGTATCGCTTATATTTCTCATATAAGTAAGAACTTTTTTATGCTTAATGCCAATTTATGCGTTATCCCGGGTATCTTTTCAATATCTTTTATAGAAGATTCCTCGATAGATTTAATTGTCGGAAAATGAGACATAATTCTAATGGCTTTTATTTTCCCAATCCCATCTATCTGTTGTAGTAGAAACTTTAATTCCTTTCTCCTTAATTTTCTATTATAGCTTATTGCAAAGCGATGCGATTCATCTCTAATTCTCTGAATTAATCTAAGAGCAGAAGATGTTACTGGAAGAGAAACCACCTTCCTTTCATCAATATAGATTTCCTCAAGTCTTTTGGCAATAGAAATCACAGCAATATTGAGATTCAATTTTTTTAAAGCATCTTTTGCTTTTCTTAGTTGTATTGCCCCTCCATCTACAATCGCGAGGTCAATTTGTTGGTTTTCCGTATGTGAAAAATACCTTTCTACAATTTCATTAATCATAGCGAAATCATTGATACCTTTGACATATTTAATTTTGAATCGTCTATATCTCTTTTTAAGAGGTTTTCCGTTCCTAAAGACAACTGCAGATCCTACGGCGTTATCCCCTTTTAAGTGGGATATATCAAAACAGACCATAAACTCAGGTAACTTACTCAATTTTAAGATAGATCTCAATTCAGATAGTGCATTCTCTTTTTTCGAATATTTTTCAAGTAATCTTTTTTCAATCTCATATATCAGGTTTTTTTTAAGCAGATTTATAATCTCTCGTTCATCCTCTCCATAAATCGAAGTTAATCTAATATTTCTGTTTAATTTATTAAGTGTTTTATCATATATAATTTTATTTTTAACCTTATCCGTTTTAATTATATTGGCATGGTTTGGAGACATATGTACATATTTTATTAAGAAGTGTCTCATAATGATCTCTTCCGATTCCTGTAGAGGGTTCTTAATTTGAAAAATTTCTTTATTCAGAAGAACACCATCTCTTATATTAAATACACCAGCCAAAGAGACCTCCCCCCTTTTCATAACGGTAATAAAATCTATATTTTTATTTTTTCTCATTATAATGTGTTGCCTATTTTTTATTTTACTCAGGTTATTAATTATATCTCTTATTACAGCAGCTTTTTCAAATAACATAGAGGAAACATATTCTTGCATTTCTTCCGAAAGTCTAATTAATAACGAATTGATATTTCCCTGAATAAAGCTGATTGCATTATCTACGGATTCTCTATATGTTTTAAAATCGATTTTATTTATACATGGTGCAGAACAAAGATTTATATGAAAATTCAAACAAGCTTTTCCTGGGATTTTTTCGCCACAAGAGCGAAGTTTAAAAATATGTTTAATTATATTTATTAAATTCCTAGCTGCTCTAACATTTGTAAATGGCCCAAAATAATTGGAGCCATCCTCTATAAACTGCCGCGTTAAAAATATTCTTGGAAATCTGTCTTTTGTAGTAATTTTTATATACGGATATGTTTTATCGTCTTTTAACTGAATGTTATAATAAGGTTTATGTAGTTTAATCAGTGTGTTTTCAAGTATAAAAGCGTCCGGTTCGTTTGCTGTTATTATCCACTCAATGGAGATGGCTTTGGATATAAGGTTTTTAATACGATTTCCTTTCCTTGATATTTCAAGATATGATTGCAATCTTTCTCTTAAATTTTGTGCTTTTCCGATATAAAGAATGTCCCCCTTTTCTGATTTCATGATATAAACACCCGGAGAGCGGGGGCTCCTTTTTATTGTATTTATTAGCCTTTTATTACGCCTATTGGTATTAATTTCGCCACTTTCTGACATATACCAGCTCCATCAACCGAGTCAATAACATCGGAAATATCTTTATATGCAATACTTGCCTCTTCATGAAGTGTCTTCCATGATTTCGCCATAACCTTGATACCGGATTCCTCCAGAGTTTTTTGAAGATCTATACCTTTGGTAGCTTTTATTGCTTTATGCCTTGACAATACCCGACCGGAACCATGGCAGGTAGAAGAAAATGTCATATTTTCTGCATTTTTTGTCCCGACAAGAATATATGAAGATCGTCCCATATCTCCGGGAATAATTATAGGCTGTCCTGTCTTTTTATAAATGTCTGGCAACAACTCATTAAATGGTCCTAAAGCTCTTGTTGCTCCTTTTCTATGAATAAGAACGGTTTTTAACTTTGTGTCAATATTATATTTTTCAAACTTTGCTATATTATGACATATATCATATAGTAAATTTAAATCGGAAAGGCATTCCTCTTCACTAAGTACAGTATGAAAAATCTCTCTAATCCAGTGTGTTATTAATTGCCTGTTGACAAAAGCATAATTTGCGGCTGCAGCCATTTGAGACAGATATCTTTTTCCCTCCTTAGAATCGATAGGAGCAGAGATAAGTTCTTTGTCCGGTAAATCTATATTATATTTCAAGTTAGATTGTCTTAATTGTCTAATGGCATCATCACATACTTGGTATCCCAGCCCACGAGACCCCGTATGTATCATAATCGTTACATTGTTCTTCTTAATGCCAAATTCATCGGCAATGTTTTTGTTAAATATTTCTTTTACAACCTGTATTTCAATGAAATGATTGCCTGCCCCTAAAGAACCAACCTGTGGTAACCCTCTCTCGATAGCTCTCTCCGATATCAAATCAGGATTAGCCCCATTTATTTTTCCCATGTCTTCAATCGATTCAATATCCCTTTTTTCCCCGAAACCACTCTTTATTGCCCAATTTATTCCATTTTCCAATATCTCTTTTAAATCCTTTCTGCTTACACTTATCTTGCCTTTTGAACCGATGCCACATGGTACATTCGAGTAAATATGTGACAATATTTTATTTAAGAAAGGTTTAATTTCATTATGTGTTATGTTTGATGTAAGTATTCTTACGCCACAATTAATATCATATCCGACACCACCCGGAGAAACTATACCATTATTTATATCAAATGCAGCTACGCCACCAATAGGAAAGCCGTAACCCTGATGAATATCAGGCATGGCAAAGGCTCCTTTAACTATACCAGGTAATGTTGCTACATTTTTTAGTTGTTCAATTGCACCGAGCTCTATGTGTTTGGCAATCTTATCCGATGCAACTATAAATGCAGGAACCCTCATTTTTCCTTCCCTGGAGATCTGCCATATATTTTTACTAATTAGTTTCATTTTCTTTCCCCTTTAAAAATTGCGAAAACATATAATAGCTGGAAACCCTGTGTAATTTACCGGGGATTTCATTTAAAACCCTTTTTCCATAATTTCTGCTATATATTCTACTATCCAATATGAATAGGATGCCGCGATCATAGGTTGTTCTGATCAATCTTCCGGAACCCTGTTTTATTTTTAATATCATTTCCGGAACAATATAATCGTTAAATGCTTTTTTCCCCATTTCATTTAATTTATTGGATCTGGATTCAATAATAGGATTGTCAGGGACAGGAAAAGGCAGTTTGGGGATTATTAGTGTCTCAAGCATTTTTCCGGGAAGATCTATTCCCTCCCAGAAACTGTCTGTCCCCAGCAATAGTGCTTGATGAGAGGATTTGAATTTGTTTATAATACGGGTTCTACTTCCTCCTTTTCCTTGTGCAAGTAGCTGAATTCCAAGATTTTCGGTAAGGGGAAGCAAACTATTATATAATTCATTTAGCATGTGATAACTGGTAGTGAGAATCATTGTTTTTCTTGGGATTGACTGTATGATTGCTTTTATTGCCATTTCTATATCATCGTAATAACTAGGATCCGTGGGGGAAGGTATAAATTCACAAATTACTGTTTTTAATTGTGAATCATAATCAAAGGGGGATGTATATATTTTTGTAATTGATTTTTCTGTATATAAATTAAGTCCTGTTCGTTCAAGGAAATAAGAAAATTCATTATTGATTGAACAGGTTCCTGTTGTTGTTATTATACTGTCAAGCTTGCTATATAATATGTTATCAAGTATTTGTCCGATTCGAATAGGAACACCTGATAATTTTATGGATTTATTCCTTTCGTTATATTCCATATAATAGCAGGTGTTGTCATCATAAGGTATAAAGAGTTTGTTGATTTTTGATTGTAACTCCTCGATTTCCATCCTTTTTGATTCAAGATTCAATCTAACTTCCAAATCATTGTTTTCGATTAAAAGTTTTTCCGATTTATTAAATATGTTTATCAACTTTGTAAATAATGGTATACAGTTATTGACGGATTCATCCATTGTTTTTAAAAGATCAACAATATTATTATATCTAAGAGGTCTGTTTTTTAGGTTTTCGATATACTTATCTCTTGCCAAATAAAACACATAATTAATATGTGAAATCATATCCGAAGAAATACGATTAATTTTATTTAATATTGCAGCATCTACAGATTTTTTTAAATGTTTTATAAAAATGCTTTTCTTGTTGGACAATGAACCAAGTATAAACTCGAGTTCTTTTAGTGATAATGTTACACCGATATTGGTTGTAGCACTCTTTTCAATATTATGTGCCTCATCAATAATCAAATCTTTGTATTGTCCGAGAATAATGTTAATGTTCTTTGCATCTGAAAAAAGCAAGGAATGATTTATGATTACAATATTGGCTTTTCTTGCGTTTCGTCTGGCATTTATGAAGAAACAATCTTTATAAAACGGACATTTTGCTTTAAGACAAAAGAAATCATCACATTTAATCTTATTCCATAGATAATTTTCTCTTTGTATATCAATATTCCCAATTTCATCTATATCCCCGCTCTTTGTTCTGGAAACCCATATAGTCAATTTTTGTATTAATTCGACATAGAATTTTGAAAGGACAGGCATATAATCAAGCAATTCCTGCCACTTAAATAAACAGAGATAGTTCCCTCTTCCTTTTAATATTTGAGCTGAGGGGATATTGTCAAAGTAGTTAAATACAAACGGGAGATCTTTTTCAAATAGTTGATTTTGAAGAGATTTTGTTTGTGTTGAAATTATTATTCGTTTATTATTTTCAAGGGAATATTGAACGGAAGGGAAAAGATATGCAAATGTTTTACCTGTCCCTGTCCCGGATTCCGTAATAAGAAACTCGTTTCTATTTAAAGAATCCGTTATATCTTTGGCAAGTGTCATCTGTTGATTTCTGTTTTCAAAATTATTTAATTTTTTCCCTATATAACCATCCTTTGAAAAAATGTTCTCTATCGAATCCCTTTTTTTGCTAACAATACTTTTGCCATGAAGAAAATAGTTTTTAAGTGATAATGAAATGTCTTTTGAATTATGTCTCTCGAAGTTATATAAAATATTTATTCCACAGGGATTATAATTTTCAGCATCTTTCAATATTTCCCATTCATTTTCCTTTATGCTACCTCCGTAAGGAATAATTTTAAGAAACAACTCACCACAAGCGATAGCATCATATAATGCCCTATGGGCAGCATGATTTTCTATACCAAACAATTCAATTAACATTGAAAGTGAAAATCTGTGTTCTTGTGGCAGGAGTATTCGCGATAGAAGAAGTGTATCTGCCACTTCATTGTCAAGATCAGGGATATGTTTTTTTAGAAAATATATATCAAAATTTGCATTATGTGCCACTATAACATTATTGCCGATAAATCCTTTGATATCATCGATTACCTCATTTATTTTAGGTGCATGTTCTACTGTTTCATTGGAAATACCAGTTAATTCTTCTATTCTTTTGGGAATATTTGTATTGGGTTTTATAAAACTTGAATAGGTGTCCTTCAAAATCTCATTTTCAAATAAAGCTAAACCGATTTCTATAATATCATTGCTATCTTTTTCTAAACCCGTAGTTTCAAGATCAAGAGCAATAAATTTATTAAGTTTCATATTGTAATGCTTTGCTGTACAAAACACCTATTATGCCATAGACATAGATATTTATAAAAGAAAATAGAGATGATATGAAAAAATTTCCAGTTTTAAAAGTAAAACCTATTATCATATATAAAATAAATATAATAATTATAATCGCAAACACTCTGGGAAAACCTATTTCATTAATATATTTTTTGCTCGCTCCGATTGCTTCCGATATAGACAGTTCTTCATTAGCCATAGCCGGGATTGCAACCAACCACATTGCAGAAAGAATCAAACCCGGAATAATGAGAAGCATAGTTCCGATCCCTATAGAAATAAGCATTAATATTACGAGTCCTAAAAGAGGAAGAAATTTATTCTTATAAGCAAATAACATATCTATCGTAATTATTTTACCTTCATAGGCTTTTTTGTACATCATAATAAATCCGGCAATCAAAAAAGGAGAGAGAATTCCAAAACTTATTGTAGAAAGAAAACAAAGAATAATAAATGAAATAAAAAGAACTATAAAATTATCCTTTAAAATATTAAAAGTGTCTATAAAAACATCTTCTATTCTCACTGTCTCCTCCTTTTTAATGCACTTAGCAGAATTGTCTCGACTAATTCATCGTAAGAAACATTTTTTGCCTTTGCTTCGATTGGCAGATCGGAAATGTTTGTCATTCCAGGAAGTGTGTTAATTTCAAGAAGATAAATATCGTTATTGGAATCTATTATGCTATCAACCCTTCCAAAATCCCTGCACTCCATTTCTCTATAAGCCCTAATAGATAATTTAGTTACTTTCTTGGCGACATCAGCAGGAATTTGGGCAGGCACAATAAAATCAGTCATTCCTTTTGTATACTTAGCTTCATAATCATAGAATTCATTCTTTGGTTGTATTTCAAGTAATGGCAATGCCTCCGCATTATCCTCCGTTCCAATAATACCACATGTCAGTTCAATGCCTTTAATGTATTTTTCTAAAAGGAATTTTGGGTGAAATGAATCATTATTTTTCAAGTAATTATTGAGTTCATTTTTGTTATAAATTATCTCTATCCCGACACTCGAGCCTTCCCTTCTCGGTTTAATTATATAAGGATAATCATCTAATCGTATATTATTCTCTTTTCTTGAAATGATAGTATAACTAGGGGTTGGAAGATTCAATTCATTAAATATCAACTTTGTAAATATTTTATCCATACATAAAGCAGATGAAGTTACATCGGATCCCGTATATAAAATACCCAGAGAATCCAACAATCCTTGTATAGAACCATCTTCGCCCCATTTGCCATGAGTCATTAGAAATACAATATCAATGGGCTTGTTGTATATAATATCTAACAATGTTTCTCTTTTTATATCATAACCGATGACATTATATTTTCTTTTTTTTAGTGCATTAAGAACTTTTAAACCGGATCTGATTGAAACTTCACGCTCGTTAGACCAACCACCGTAAAAAACAGCAACATTTAGATCCTTGAAATCTACATTCATTGTTTAATCCTTGTATTGTAATACCTGTGATTTCCATAAAGATCCATAATATCAATTATAATGAAAGGGGTAATCTTTTCAACAGGTATTTCTATTTTAACATTTTTACCATATAAATCATAAAGCGGTATATCTACATTATTCCACTCTGTTCCGTCGATGGTGTATCGAATGGAATAAACACCCACAGTATCAGTTATAATCGCTTTAAGCACTCCCTTTTTTGCCAATATTATATTAATATTAGGGGGGTTATTGTCGATGGTAAAAGGTTCCGTTTCAAGTGAATCGAAAATTCCTTCACTGTCTTCTGCTTTAACATAAAGCGTATATGTCCCATCAGGATATCTATCTGTTTCCATAACAAATGAAAACAGTGTGTCGTGTTCGAATAAGAGGTATTTTTTCCTAAAATATTTGCTATTCAAATAGATTGTATAATAAATAGGATCGGTATCTTTATCCTTAGCGTATACCGTTACGGATCGTTTGTAATTTTCTGCATCTTTTGCCCTGGGATTAAGATCAAAACCTGATTTTTTCAATCTGGTCTTTTTTATTTTAGGGACTATTCTCGGATAAGACATAATTTTTCCATCGGGATAAACAACACCAGGAGGTGAGAGGACGAACGAATCTATTACCGGAGGATTATTCCTTTCTCTATAGTATAAACTATATCCGTATATCTTACTTCCATACCCCAATATATATTTAATTTGCATATATGTAGAGGGGCTTTCTCCTGTTATGGATGATTTTGTATATCTTTTCCAGTTGGTAGGTATAGTATCGATTATTTTATTGTTTGAGACCCTATAAAATGTTCTAATATCCCTTTTTTTATTTGTTTCAATTCTTGCGAATCGAACGGGGGACTTAAAGAATATAGGTTTTGTTGTGTAAATGCCTTCCCCTTTAATGTTCTTTGTTATCTTATACAATGTCCCTTTGTGTGAAGAAAGCCCTATTAATCCATTTTTATATGATGAAAATGTTGTTATCATTAAATCGTCTATTTCATGAACCTTGAACAGTTCGTCCATTTCCAAAGAATATATATGACCCAGTTCTCCAATAGAGAGAATAAGGGATCTGTCAAGTATCCCCATTGAGTAAATAATATCCTTAAACTTTGCCAATATAATATTTGTGTTGAAATTTATATCGGATTTATAGACAAGAGATTTAAATTTATTAACATTTGATTTTGTGTTAATTGCAGTAAAAAGAGTGTCTCCCGAAAAAACAACATCTGAAATTTCATCGTCGCAAAACTGATAATTTTTAATAACATTACCTTTTATGTCGGTTATAAAAATAATAGCAGGATCGCTGCAAATGATATATAATTCACCTTTGTATTTCATAATTCTATTAATAGAGGTAACATCGAACTGTTTCCACAATTTTAATTGTCCGTTTTTAAATTCAAATATCTTCCCTGCTGGTGATGTTGCCAATAGAATAGAACCATTTAGTGCAAACATATCATTTATTGCCGTTTCTTTTGTATAATATGTTTCTATGGATTTATCATTGATGTTGGTTTTAAACAGTTTTCCTTCAGGTGATGTTCCTGCAAATATATCATTCCCCTTTATTGTAAGTGATTTTATAGAACCACCAATCGAATCTCTAAAAAGTTCTATACTATTATTGGAAACCTTATATATTTTTCCTGATATACCTGTTCCAATGTATAAGATATTGTTTTTAATACATACGGAATTGAAATATTCTTCATCGGCTTCTGCTATTTTCTTAATATTATATCCATTAGAAATGAATTTCTCCGATATCATTATGCCATTTCCCTTTCCCTCAAGCAATTTTTTCCCTCCATATGTCGAAATTTTATCAGAACCATAGGTAGAAATTACAAAAAGGAATATAATTAATGTCAGTAAATATTGTTTCATTTTTCCTCCAATATCTCAAATGTTGATTGTCCTATCCCTATAGGTACAAAATTGGTCTTAACAGAGTCATGATATACAATTGTATTGACATATTTCGGTGTTGTCTTCTTTAAAATACTTTTATCTTTAATTGACATATAAGGATATGATTTGTCTGAAATTATTGGCATTCTTTTATCTGCTGTTATTATAATATATAAATAATTATCTTTCGGAACACTGTTTAAAATATTAATATAGTCCTCAATGTTTTCATATTTCAATTTGCCGGAATTTTTCAATAGAGATATATAATCACCCCTCCCTAAAATCTTTAATTTGTAATTTCCAGGTTTTAATCTTCTGGGTTTTACGGACAATTTTATGTTAGCGTTATCACCTCTGTATTTTTTTAGATTTATATCAATGATAAACTCACTTTTGTTATATGTTTTAATCGGAATTACACTTACCTTATTAATTGTTCTGAATGGGTCATCGTTTATTGTCGATAGAGACAGCTTAATGTTATTTATGTGTATTTTGTTATCAGAGTTGTAATTTAGGTATGAAACAATATCATACATATCATATATAATATTGTGGGGGGCTTCCCTTCTCGTATAGTAAGCATGGAAATTAATTGTAAAACTATCACTTTTTATATTTATATTTGCTTTAAATCCTCCTAATTTGTCCTGGAGAAATGCTTTATAAGAAGAATGATAAATGCACATAAGAAAAAGAAAAGGGGTTAAATCAGGTGAATTGGCGAGAATATAATTGAATTTTGCATTGTTAACAGATATTTCGAGAGGTAATGTGTCTGGTTTTTCATCGAGTATACCGTAGATTCCACAATAACCGTCTTTCTTGACGGTTCCTACGATATTTCCCATCTCAGGTAATTTAAAGCTTATAAAATTAGAACTCACAGTTGTTATTGTTTTACCGGAAACCATAGGTAATGAAACACTCCCTAATCCGAAAGCAGGATGACCGAATGCAAAGATCTCATTGCCTTTTTTTTCCGTAATAGTTCCCATAACAGCAGCATTCATATCCCCCTGTATTAATGAAATACCAATAAGATGTCCGGGAGTAAGGGGGTATGTTTTGTTAGAAGCGTTTGCGGAAACAATATCGATTTGAAATTCCTTTAGCAGACTGTCTGTAAATGCACTAAAATCAGGGGGGCGAAAATTTATATAAAGTTTATTTTTTGAAAATTGGCGAGAATTACCTTCGATTTTTCTTAGTTTATGCATTTCTTTAATGGGTGTAATATTTCCCATAGGTTTTTTTATAAAAGCCCATGTTGATGAAAGGGCTCCATATAATTTCCCATTAATATATGACGGACTACCACTCATTCCTGATGCTATACCACACTCTCTTATAGTACTGTCGGTGAATTCTACAAGCAATGAAGGAAATCCGTTCCCGGCATCTTTTATATGGTCTTTAACTATAAAATCGAATGTGTCTAATAACCCATCCTCAAATTCCGTTATCATAAAACCTTTATCACCTTTGTAGACAGTGTTTCCAGAAAGAGACAGTGAGAAAAAACATATTATAAGAATAAATATTTTCATCGAATAATTTCTTCTATCAAAGGAGATTGATTTATAGATGTTTCGGAAATTTCAAAGAAAGATTCAAATAATTCTCTGATTTCAGCTCCATCCTCGATATTTCTTATATGCAGATTGGCTATTAAATCCCCATTTTCAACCTTGTTTCCTATCTTCTTGAATAATTCTATGCCAATAGAATGATCGATTCTATCTGTTATTTTTGTTCTTCCGCCTCCAATATTCGCAATCATATTGCCAATTCCAAATGCATCTATACCTTTCACATATCCTTCCTTTTCCGCAGTGATCTGTACAATATATTGAGCATGAGGCATAATAGAGAAGTTGTTAATAACTTTTGAATTGCCACCTTGAGCTTCAATCATTTGTCTGAATTTATTGAGAGCATCTCCATTCTTTATTTTTTCTTTTAGTATTCTTATAGCTTCATCGGTAGTGCTTGCTATCCTTCCTAACACAAGCATTTCAGCACCTAATTGTAAGATTAAATTTTTAGTGTCTTCGGGTCCTTTCCCCTTTAATATATCTATGGATTCTTCTATCTCAAGTGTATTCCCTATCTTTTCCCCGAGAGGCTGATTCATATTCGTTATAAAAGCGGTTATCTTTTTATTCATTAAATTACCCAGTTTAACCATCTTATTGGCAAGTGATCTGGCATCTCCTACGGTTTTCATAAATGCACCATTACCATATTTTACATCAAGAACAAGCCCATCGATGCCTTCTGCTATTTTTTTACACATTATACTTGCTGTAATAAGGGGAATAGATTCTACGGTAGCTGTAACATCTCTGAGGGCATACATTTTCTTGTCGGCAGGTGTCATTACTTCGGTTTGTCCCATAATTGCGACACCGATTTGAGATATCTGATCTCTAAATTCATCTGTTGTCAAGGATGTGTTAAAGCCCGGTATAGATTCAAGTTTGTCCAGGGTCCCACCTGTGTGCCCTAAGCTTCTACCTGAAATCATAGGAACGGCAATACCAGCAGAGGCGACAAGGGGAGCGAGTGGTATGGAAATTTTGTCTCCAACACCGCCTGTCGAATGCTTATCTATCTTAAAACCCGGGATATTTTGCAGATCGATGACTTCACCCGATTCAATCATAGCATTTGTTAAAAACATAATTTCATTGTCATTCATTCCCTTGAAATAAATAGCCATCATTAACGATGACATTTGATAGTCGGCAATATTGTTTTGTATGTACTCATTTATTATATAATTAATTTCTTCCTCTTGCAAAACTATTCCATTTCTTTTCTTTCTTATTAAATCTACGATATTCATATAACCCTCCTGCTTGACACAGAATTTGTATTATGCTATTTAACCTCAATATGCCGAAGTGGCGGAATTGGTATACGCGCTAGATTCAGGTTCTAGTGAAGGCAACTTCATAGGGGTTCAAGTCCCCTCTTCGGCACTGTTTTATATCTAATTTATAACATAAAAACAGAATATTTTCAAACAAATATTGGAGTTATAACAAAATAAATTAACTTTAGTATTTGAAAATATGACAATCTATATAACAACAGACATAGGACTTCAGACATATGCTGATATAAACTATTAGATTTTTTACATTTTGAGATTATATATAGAGACACAATATTTTGCGTCTAATGTCCCGGAAACGCAATAGAGACCGTAAATCTCTAACCGAAATTTGACAATTGTAGGGGCAGACCCCTGTGTCTGCCCTATTCTCTTCGTGCAATTTTCCCTAATTTGTGAAATAAAGTTTTAATTTATTCTCTCCCCTTAGTGAAATTCGTTATAAATTCGTGAATTAGTGGTGGATCTCTTTTCTCTATATCCCCCTCCCTTCAGTTCCCTCCCGCCAGTGGGAGGGAAAGTTAAAGGATATTTCTCTTTTGTGAAACTCTCTTTCAATTTGTGGCTATTCCCTTTACTTCCTCGCCCTTAATGGGCATATCCTTACCCACATCTTTTCAGTATATATAAGTTTTAATGATAATTAATCAACTTATTATTTATTTAAACTATTATTACTTAAATATATTAGTATA
>Ga0209121_10003143_pt1 | contig 16179 bp, 10 predicted proteins | sample Cruoilmetagenom3_FD_187292 | JGI IMG/M metagenome (GOLD analysis project Ga0209121, IMG submission 187292) | Oil polluted marine microbial communities from Coal Oil Point, Santa Barbara, California, USA - Sample 3 (SPAdes) (version 2) | ecosystem: Environmental > Aquatic > Marine > Oil seeps ... | reverse complement strand
AACTAAACTACTTAATCTAAGTGTGAGTGGTGCTACTTTCTCAGTTCCTCCTAAATATATTAGTGCTACAAGTAGATCATTCCAGACCCATAGAAATTGAAATATTGCAAGTGAAGCTAATGCAGGAACAGATAAGGGCAATGCTAATTTAAAGAAAGCAGTAATGTGTGATGCACCATCAAGAAAAGCTGACTCAAAAATATCTTTTGGAAGAGCACCGAAGAAGTTACGAAGTAAATATATAGCAAACGGTAAACCATAACCTGTATGTGCTAACCAGATTCCAATGAAAGTACCCGATAATCCTAATCTGTTATACACTCTTAAAATGGGAATTAATGTCATCTGAAGAGGAACAACCAATAAACCCACCACAATTACAAATATTACCTGCCTGCCTGGAAATTCCATACGGGCAAAAGCATAAGCTGCAAATGCAGCTATCATTATGGGAATAATTGTTGAAGGGATGGTTATAATTAAACTGTTAAGAAATGCACGCCCTAGTCCACTTGCTGTAATTACTTGAACATAATTTTCTAAAGAGTACTGAGTGAAGTCAAATGGATGTTGAAAGACTGTCCACCAACCAGAGCTTAATACATCATTTCTGACCCTGAATGAACTTATGAGTAGTCCTACCGATGGCATAAGCCACATAAGGCTTATAAAAATAATAACAATATGAAGTAATGGGCGTGAAAATAATCTTGTGATTTTCTTATTCATCGTATAGCCTCCTGTTCTCTGAATCTCCGGATATTAACTATCATAATTGGAATAATAGCTACTAATAGAATCACTGCAATAGCACTTGCATGTCCGAAATTCTTAAAGTGAAACATCTCTTTAAACATTCTGTTAGCAACAACTTCAGTTCCAAATTCACCATTTGTCATGACATAAACTATATCAAAAACCTTGAGAACATTTATTATCATTGTTGTAGTGACAACCGCGATTGTAGGTTTCATCACTGGAAGAATGATACGCCAAAAAACCTGTAATTCATTAGCTCCATCTACGCGTGATGCTTCTAAAAGCTCTTTTGGTATTCCTTTATATGATGCTGATAAAATAACCATACAGAAACCTACCCATATCCATACTCCTGCAAAGATAAGTGCAAAGTTATTTACGGTCTTATTAATTAGCCATCCAACTGGTTCTAAATTAAAAGTTTTACTTAAAACTGCATTTAAAATTCCGATTTGAGGTGAACCCGCAGGCCTATATGCATATACAAATTTCCAAATAACACCAGCACCTACAAAAGATATAGCCATTGGTAAAAAGATTATAGATTTTGCTACAGACTCATATTTGACTCGATCAAGAAGAATTGCAAGAATTAATCCCAGCGATACTGTAAAAGCTGTAAATACGACTAACCAGATAAGATTGTTTCTAAATGCAAGGAGCATGCCCTTGCTAGTGAAAGCGAATATATAATTACTGAGACCTACAAATGATTTTGATTTTTTATCTAAAAAACTTAAAAACAATGTGTTAACAGTTGGATAAACTAAAAAAAATGCCAATATCAATAATGTTGGTGTTATATAAAGCCACGCCCATATATTTGTCTTCTTCATGATAATATTTCCTTTAAAAAAAAACTATTCATATCTTTAATAAGATGATTAAGGCAATCCACATTTAAGTGGACTGCCTTAACATAGTTCATAGTATCAGTAGTTATTTGTAAGCTTCAACAGAACTGGCTTCAATGTCTCCGAGAACAGTATCTAGGTCTTCACCACCAACATAATCCAAAGTTCCTGACCAGAAGGATCCAGCACCAACAGCTGCAGGCATAAGGTCTGAGGCATCAAAGCGGAAGACCTCTGCTTTTACTACCATATCCGCCATCTTTTTAGTAAGTTCATCAGGATAGGAATCAAGATTAACTTCCTTACTAGGTGAGATAAATCCACCTGCAGAAGCCCATATTTCCTGGGGTTTAGCAGAAGCAAGATATTCCATTAATTTACGAGCTTCTGGGGTATCGTTGAACATAACAATCAAGTCAGCTCCACCTAAGACCGGTGTTCCATATGCTGGATCAATCGGTGGGAATGGGAAGAAGTCATAGTCAGTTGCAGCTTCAATTCCTTCCGGGAAAAAGCCAGTAATAAAGCTAGCCTGACGGTGCATATAAGCTTCAGGGGGATCAGTGAAAAGTGGAGCAGGAGCATCACCAAAGAAAGAAGTTAGTGTTCCTGTAGTACCACCATATTGATAATCCTCTTTACCAACTATTTCACCAAATGTCTCCCAGGCAGTTTTAACTGATGGATCTGTCCAGGGAATTTCATGGCTAACCCATTTGTCATAAACATCTGGTCCGGCTGTTCGAAGCATGATATCCTCGATCCAGTCAGTAGCAGGCCATCCACTTGCAGCTCCACTTTCAAAACCTATTGCCCAGGGTGCTTTACCATCAGAAACAATCTTATCTGAAAGAGCTATTAATTCATCCCATGTTGTTGGAATACTGTACCCAGCATCTGCAAAGGCTGTGGGATTATACCAGATAAGACTCTTGTTAGCTACCTTATAGAAGATTCCATATAGAGTACCATCATAGCTTGCTAAATCTAACCAGGCTTTAGCATAATTTGTATTTAACTTATCCGTATCCATGAATTTACTAATGTCAACAAGTTTACCATCTTTAGCTAACTCGTACATTTGACCTGGGTTTGGTAATATTGCTAAATCTGGTGGATTTCCTGCTTCAACTCTTGTGGTGAGAACAGCTGCTAAATCTCTTGTACCCTCAAATGCCATGCCAATACCTGTTTCATCTGTGAATGGGAATACTGCTTCCTGGAAGTTGGTTAGCTCATCGCCTCCCCACACACCAAGAACAGTCACAGCTCCTTTAGGCTTTTCTTCAGGGGTTGGAGCACATGATGTAATAAACGTCATCAACAATATCAACATTATTATTGGTATTAATACCTTTTTTCTCATTTTCCCTCCTTAATTTTATTTTACAATACCAATTAATAGAGATTTATTTAAATTCTATATAATCACCTCCTGTTTTTAAAATGATATTTTATATTTTTTACTTATTTTGATTTATTTGTTTTCATAAAAATTCTTTTAATAATGAAATTTTATAAATTTTGAATTAAAATATAAATTTCAAAAGATTGAGTTTTAAATTTATTTTGAATTACAACCACATGATTTTCTTATAACCAGGTGAGTTTCTAAAATAATTTTCTTATTATTGTTTTTATTATTTTCGATATTATCTATAAGAAGGTTAGCTGCATTTTTTCCAATCTCAAATCCAGGTAAATTAACAGTTGTGAGAGGAGGGTCAACATATTCTGATAGGTTCACATTATCAAATCCTACTAATGCCATATTTTGAGGTATTCTCAAACCCACTTTTTTTATAGCATCCATAGACCCAAAAGCAACAACATCGGATGCCACAAAAATAGCTGTTGGTAATTTTTTTAAAGACAATAATTTCTGCATTTCCTTGAAGCCACTCTGTGGTGTAAAATCTCCTATACCTATAAGTTCTTCATCATAAGGAATAGAATTTTCTTCTAATGCACTTTTGTATCCTAATAATCTTGACTCACTTGCTGTGTAACTGAGAGGAGCATTAGTAATTATTGCTATTCTTTTGTGACCATGAGATATTAGGTGTTGTACTGCTTTTTTTGCTGCTTTTATATTATCTATATCTGAATAACTAAAATTGTCTTCCTTTATCTGTCCCATTAGTACAATAGGAAAATCCTCTTCTCTAAGTCTAAAAAGCTCTTCATCATCCGACCTTGGTCCAGATAGAATCATTCCATCAATTCGCTTTTCTCTAACCATTGGATAATAAGCATCTTTTTTTGATATATCTTCAACATAGTGTAGAAGAATTCTGTAATCTTTTTCTTGTGCAACTGTACTTACGCCCAAAAGAACTCGTGGGAGAAAGGCGTCAGAAAATACACTTTCTAATTTTTGACACAAAATTAAGCCTATTGTTTTTGTTTTACTTTTAACAAGACTTGTTGCTATTGCATGAGGGTAATAGTCTAATTCTTTGGCAATGTTTAAGACTTTTTTGCGGGTAGCCTCTGATATTTTTACATCAGTTCGATTATTAAGGACAAATGAAACCGTTGTTCTAGAAACTCCAGCTAATTTAGCTATATCTTTTGTTCGAGGATATTTTTTCATTATTTAGAGAACAAATTTAAATTATTAACACGTGTTAATTATATATTATAAAAAATTTTTTTGTCAATTTAATTTATTTTTAAAATTTTCTGAATCCCTTTATTTATCTACACTTTCTTTTGTAAAAAATTTTATATAGTTAAATTTTTTGTTTAGGTATTACCTAAATTAATAATATAATATGTTAAATATCTAATAAATAACATGAAAGTAGAATTAAAGGAAATAAGAACTAATTGAAATTTATAAAAGTTATTATGAAAAAAATTTCTTATAAATTGACTTTTAAAAAGTCCTATATTTTGGTAGAATGCATTCTTTTATTTTCCCTTATAATATTAACTTGTATAAATTTAGTTGGTTGTGAGAGTTTCAAAAAAGCTTTAGAAGGTCCAAAACCAGAACCGGTTGTAGGTAGTTTTTTTAAAAGTCTAATAAATAAAGATTACTCAAAAGCTTATTCTTATTTATGTGAAGAAAATAAAAGTAAATTCTCTTCAAATGAATTTATAGATAAAATGCAAGATTTTCAGGAAATAATTAGATATGAAATTTTGTCTTCAAATGTTGGATATAAGAATTCAAAAGTTACAGTAAATCTAACAACTCTTTCATATGACGAAGAAGAGATAAAGGAAATTGAAGTTCCGTTAATAAAGGAAGAAGATGAGTGGAGGATTGCTTTCTGGGATATTGAGCTTGAAAAATAAAAATTTAAATATAAAATTTTTAAATATAAATTTACTTTTTAATTTTTATAGTAATTAGTTTTTTCATTTTAATATAATTCATCTAATATTTTAAAAGTCATATATTATTTAATTTTTATGGAGTTATAGTGATAAAAATACTTTTTATAGGAGATATTGTGGGAAAACCTGGGAGGAAAGCTGTAAAAGAGATCCTCCCTAAACTTAAAAGTGAAAACAATATATTTTTAACAGTAGCCAATGGCGAGAATTTAGCTGGCGGAATTGGTATAACACCAAGCCTTGCTCAGGAGATAAAATCTTATGGAGTTGATGTAATAACAACTGGAAACCATATCTGGAGAAGAAAGGAAATAGAACCCTTTTTAAACATAGCAAGTTATTTATTAAGACCTGAAAACTATCCTCCAGGGAACCCTGGTAAGGGATATTTAAAATTAACTAAAGAGGGTGTAAATATTGCAGTAATAAATCTATGTGGAAGAGTTTTTATGGGACGTTTAGGGAATTTAGATTGTCCTTTTAGAACAGCAGACCGGTTGATTAAAGAATTAGAAGATAAAGTATCTGTAATAATTGTTGATATACATGCTGAAGCAACTTCAGAAAAAACAGCTATGGGATGGTATTTAGACGGAAGAGTTAGTGCAGTTATTGGTACTCACACGCATGTTCAAACTTCTGATGAGAGAATATTGTCTAATAAAACAGCATATATAACAGATGCAGGAATGGTTGGTTCAATTGATTCAATTTTGGGTGTAAAAAAAGAAAAGGTTATTAAGATGTTTTTAACTCAGAGACCCATGTCCTTTTCTGTATTGAAGAAAAATATTATTTTAAATTCCGTGATTATTGAATTGGATGAAAAGACAGGAGAAGCATCTTCTATAAGAAGAGTAAATATTCCTTATATTACTGGAGGGAGCAACTGATTTGGAAAGAGTGATAAATTTTATTTTTGGAGTTCATAATCACCAACCAGCTGGGAATCTACCCTATATTTTTGAAGATTCATATCAAAAAGCATATTTCCCATTTTTGAAGATTTTATATAAGCATCCAACAACAAAGTTTACCATTCACAACTCCGGTATATTGCTTGAGTGGATAGCAAAGAAACATCCCGAGTATGTTTCTATACTAAAAGAGATGGTAGATAGAGGACAAGTGGAGATAAAAACCGGGGGATTTTATGAGCCAATACTTCCCATAATACCAGATGAAGATAGATATGTTCAGATAGAAAAATTGACCAAATATATTGAAGAATTAACAGGATATGTCCCAGCAGGTATGTGGTTGACTGAGAGAGTCTGGGAACCACATCTTGCTCAAGTATTATCAAAAGCAAAAATAAAGCATGTCTCTGTAGATGAGTCACATTTCAAACTGACAGGATTTTCCAAGCAACAACTAAGGGGTTATTTTATTACAGAGGAACAGAATAATAAATTAGCCATTTTTCCAATTAGCAAAGACCTTCGTTATTTAATCCCCTTCTCTCCAGTTTCCAAAATAATTGATTATTTTAAAGAAATGGCATCCGAAGATGAGAGTAAATTGATAGTTTTGGATGATGATGGTGAAAAATTTGGAGGTTGGCCAAACACTTATAAATGGATATATGAAGATGGATGGCTTGAGCAATTTCTTACTGCTTTAGAAAGTGAGAGTTCATGGATAAAGCTTTACACATTTTCTGAATTTATGGAAAAGTTCCCACCTCTGGGAAGAGTATATCTTCCAACTGCTTCATATCCAGAGATGCTCGAGTGGTCCGGTGGTTTTTGGAGAAATTATCTTGTTAAGTATCCTGAAATTAATAATATGCAGAAGAAAATGTTTTATCTTTCAAAATGGGCAAGAGAGGTTGGAAATAAAAAGGCTTATGAACATGTACTTGCCAGTCAGTGTAATGATGTATATTGGCATGGAATTTTTGGTGGAGTATATATTCAATCCATGAAAATGGCATTATATCGTCATATGATTGAAGCTGAAAGATTATTGGAAGAACAATTTCATAATAACGAAATGTTTCTGAATAAAAAGGTTTTTGATTTCAATTTAGATGGTCATGATGAGGTGATATTATCTAATAAATTTTTAGGTGTATATATAACTCCTTATAATGGTGGAACTGTATTTGAATTGGACTATAAGCCAAAACCTTTCAATCTAATTGCTACTTTAGCAAGGAGAGAGGAATCTTATCATAAAACAATAAAGGAAAAAGCAAAAGGGAATAAGTTCAAAGAGAGTGAGATTGAAGAAAGTGAGTTCAAAGAGAGTGAAATTAAAAAGGATGAGTTCAGGGGCAGTAAGACTGAAGAGAAAGACGAAGGCATAACTACAATTCATCAAATAGAAGCTTTAAAGGGAGAGGATCTTAAAAAATTCTTAAATTATGATAAGTGGCCTAACTATAGCTTTAGAAATTATATTCTCTCTTATGATACAAATCTTGATTTATTTCAGAGAAGGGAATATAAAGAATTTGGAAATTTCGCTAACGGAGCATACACATTTCAACTTATAGAAAATGGAATAGAGCTTAGCAGAGAAGAGAGAATATTTATTAATGGCAATGAAAGTTTTATAAATATTAAAAAAAGATATGAAATTGAGAAGGAAAACTCCATTCTCAGAGTTAATTACCTAATAGAAAATAAGGGACAAGTAAGTTTATTATCTATTTTTGCTGTAGAGCAATTTTTTTCAATGTTAAGTGGTTATGATGAAAATGCTGTAAAATATCATATTTCAGAAGTTGAATTAGAAGATAAATATATGGCAAGTTATGGGGAAATAAAAGATATAGGTGAAGTTATAATAGAAAACTATCTTGAAGGATTTAATATAATACTAAAATTTACCCCGGAAGCAAATGTTTGGAGATTTCCTATTGAGACAGTTTCTCAATCTGAAGCGGGAATGGAGAGAACATATCAAAGTTCAACCGTAGTTCCAAATTGGAAACTAAAATTAGAACCAAATCAGACCTTCTCAGCACAAATATCATTAAAGATATCAGAGAGGATTTAAAAGATCAGTTTATGTTAATTAAAAAAAAATCAGAATATCCACTTCATATTGCCTTCATCTGGCATATGCACCAACCCTGGTATTTAAATGATTACACAACGATTAATAACTGTAATATTAGCGATAATAATACTAATATTGATCATGCGGATGATAGTGTTGATAGTAATGTGGCCTTTCTTCCATGGGTTAGACTGCATTCAATTAAAGATTATTTGGACATGGTTACAATTTTAGATAACTATCCCAATATAAAACAGACCTTTAATTTAGTTCCTTCATTAGTGAAACAAATAGAAATGATTTCTGACGAAAAAATTAGTGATAAATATTTAGATATTAGTTTGAAACCTGCATCAAAACTTACAATAAAGGAAAAAGAGTTTATACTAAGATGGATGTGTCCGCCCAACAATATTAAAAGGATTTCGAATTATGAGCAATATAAAAAGATTTTGATTAAAACAGAGGATTTAAAAAATAATTCTAATGCAGGAAGTTTGAAAAGGAATCTGAAAGATTCTTCATTGGTTATTGAAAAATTAACTGAGCAGAAATATAGAGATCTCCAATTATGGTATGAACTTTCCTGGTTTGACCCAATGTTTATAGAAAATAATCGATTTTTAATTGGACTTGTTCAAAAAGGTAATGGCTATAGTGAGAATGAGAAGAAAAAGCTTTATGATGAGCAACTTAAAATTATAAAAAGAATAATTCCAAAATATAAGCAAATGGAGGAGCAAAAAAGGATTGAAATCATAAGTTCTCCTCATTATCATCCAATATTACCCCTTTTAATAGATAATAAAGTGGCCATTGAAGCTAATCCAGGAAGCATTGTTCCTAATAACCATTTCACATTTTCAGAAGATGCAAGAACGCAAGTAGAAAAAGGTCTTAATTTTCATAAATCAACATTTGGTTCAAAACCTAATGGAATGTGGCCACCTGAGATGGCAGTTTCGAATGAATCATTAAAGATTTTAGCAGAATCTGGGATTTTTTGGACAATCGCTGATCAGGCTATCTTAAGCAAAAGTATTGATGTGGACTTATCTTTAGGAAATGATAGGGTAGTAAAAAACCTGCATCTTCTTTATAAACCATATACTTTCTTTAATGGTAATAACTCTATAAATATAATTTTCAGGGACCAGGTTTTATCTGACCTGATAGGCTTTGTATATAACAACATGAGTTGGGAAGATGCAGTTAATGACTTCATAGATAGATTAGAAAGAATATATTTTTCGGTTTCACAAGACTTTAAACCTTATTTAGTAACCATTGCTTTGGATGGAGAGAACTGTTGGGAGTATTACGAAAAAGATGGAATTGAGTTCTTATCTAATCTATATAAAAAATTGAATGAAAGTAATCAGTTTAAGTTAGTTAGTGTGACTGATTATTTAGGCAAATATCCACCAACAGATGGACTTTACAACATAAAGCCTGGATCATGGGTGAGGGGAGATTTCTCAAACTGGACAGGAGGAGAGGGACAGAATCAAGCTTGGGATCATCTTTATCAAGCCAGGGTTGATGTGGAAAAATCCATAAACTCTGGGATTGATGGGGAAAAAAGAAAAAAGATTTTAAAGCAAATATATATTGCTGAGGGAAGTGATTGGTTCTGGTGGTTAGGTGATAATGAAAAATCTGGAATGGATGAATTATGGGAACAAGAATTTAGAGAACACTTATTTAAAATTTATGAAATTTTAGAAATTTCACCACCAGAAAATCTTAAATCACCAATAAAAATTGTATAATTGGAGCATAGGAATTTTAGATTATTATATTAAATATCAGCATATTTAAATAATTTTGTATTATAAATTTATCCATATTGTTTTATTATTTTATTAATTTATTTTGTCATTTAAATTAATAGAGGAACAAGAGTGAAAATACTTTTAGCGTCATCAGAAGTATATCCTTATGCAAAGGTGGGAGGATTAGCTGATGTAGTAGGTAGTCTCCCACTTGCATTATCAAAGTTAGGTCATGATGTAAGAGTTGTGATGCCAAAATATAAAAAAGTAGAAGATAAAATAGTTGGGCTAAAAAAAATAGATGATGTATTAAAAATTTATATGGGAAATTCTGGCATTATGGAGGCAAAGATATATGAAGGGAAAATGGGTCAAGAAGTTCCAATTTATTTTATTGAAAACAATCAGTATTTTTATAGGGACCAGATTTATGGAACTAAAGAGAGTGACTATCCTGATAATGCTCATAGATTTACCCTTTTTTCAAGAGCTATTCTAATGATGTTAAGAAAATTAGAATGGTTTCCAGATGTTATTCATTGTAATGATTTTCATACAGCTTTGGTTCCCGTTTTACTAAAAACGGAATTTAAAGACAATCCTCTTTATAATAGAATTACTACAGTTTTTACAATTCACAATTTAGCCTATCAGGGGATTTTTTCACATGATTTATTAGATGAAGTTGGTCTTGATAAAAATTTATATTCTATAGATAAAATGGAGTATTGGGGAAAATTAAATTTTATGAAGGGCGGAATGATATTTTCTGAAAAGATAAATACGGTAAGTCCAACCTATAGCAAAGAAATTCTTACACAAGAATATGGCAATGGCTTAGATGGGGTGTTGAGAACCAGAGAAAAGGATCTATTTGGAATTATAAATGGGATAGATTATACACAATGGAATCCAGAGACTGATAGGTTTATTAAGAAAAGTTATTCCAATAAGAATCTGAAAGGAAAAATTAAGTGTAAAAAAGCCCTTTTGATTGAGAAAGGCTTAAAAAGTTCTCGATTAAGTATAAAAGCACCACTTATTGGAATTATATCAAGATTAGCTGATCAGAAGGGATTGGATCTCGTTGAGAAAGCCATGGAAAAGATTATAAATTTTGGAGCAAATTTAATAATATTGGGAACCGGTGATGTATACTATCATAAAGTTTTTGAAAAGATGTCATATAAATTTAAGGAAAATTTTAAGGTAAATTTAAGGTTTGATTCAAAATTGGCACACAAAATTTATGCAGGTTGTGACATGTTTTTAATGCCTTCAAGATTTGAACCCTGCGGATTAGGACAGATGATTAGCTTAAAGTATGGAACAATACCGATTGTTAGAAAGACTGGAGGATTAGCGGATACGGTAATTGACTGTGATAAACATATTGAAAGAGGTACTGGATTTGTTTTTAAAGAAGCGAGTTCAAAGGATATGCTTTCAGCAATTAAAAGAGCAATTAATGTGTTTAAAGATAAAAAGAAATGGGATAGAATTGTCAGAAGAGCTATGGAACAGGATTTTTCGTGGAATAATTCAGCAAATAAATATGTTAAACTATATAATGAAGCAATATTATCAAAATAAATTGTGGCTAAAAACTTGCTAAATTGTTGTCATTGCGAGGAGCGTAAGCGACGAAGCAATCTCATTAAATATATTAAAGAATTTAATTGATTTACTAAATATTTATATTTATGGTGGATTTTATGCAGGATAATTCTAAAAAGTTAAAAGAAATTCCTATAGAGGATGAATACATTTATGCCTTAAGCCAGATAGGTCAGATTGCAACATCCAGATTAGACTTAAATAAAAGACTTGAGCGGATTGTAAAGCTGACAAAAAGGCTGCTTAAAGTAGATGTATGTTCCATATTTCTATACAATGAGCAAATTGAAAAACTGATTTTAGAAGCAACTGATGGTCTTGATCCTGATTCAATCATGAAAGTTAAATTAGATATAGGTGAAGGAGTAACCGGGACATGTGCAGAAATTAGAAAACCACTGATGATACCAGAAGTTAAAAAGCATCCTAAATTTAAATATTTTCCTGAGACAAAGGAGGAGATATTTACTTCTCATCTATCTATACCTCTTATAAGCTTTGATAAGCTAATAGGTGTAATGAATGTTAATACAATAAAACTATACCATTTTACTGACAGAGAAGTTAAAATACTTCAAGCAATAGCAAGTTATATTTCTGGAGCTATAAGTGATGCTCAAATTTATAATAGAGCTCTCCGCAGGGTGAAAGAACTCTCAACGATTGAGGAGATATCCACTGTCTTATCATCAACTATGGAACTTCAAGAACTTTTAGATTTAATTCTTAAGATAAGTTCTGAAATAGTGAAATGTGAAGGTGGAATAATTCGTCTTTTAGATTCAGATTCCAATATTTTAATAAGAAAAGCTAGTTCAGGGATGCCTTATGAGAGCAAGATAATTCCCGATTTAAAGTTAGGAGAAGGAATTGCAGGCTGGGTTGCGAAAGAAAATCAACCAGTCATTACTAATGATGTTATTGGTGATAAAAGATTTATTCATCCACCAGAGTCAATGGTAAAGACAGAAATCTGCACACCACTTCTAATCAAAGATGAAGTAAGAGGAACTATCAGCCTTTATAATAAACTTACAACTCCAATTTCTCCAGAAGGTACTTTTGATGAAGAGGATTTACGTCTTTTAATAATTCTGGCAAATAAAGCAGCTTTAGCAATTGATAATGCTCAACTATATTATGAGTTAAAGTCGAAAGTAGAAGAGCTTTCTCTACTGTTTCAAGTAAGTGATAAATTAAGTTCTACAATAGATTTTGAAAAGGTTTTAGATAGTTATTTAGACCTTAATGCAAGATTACTTCACGCAGATAAATGCTCTGTAAAACTTATAGATGCGACTGGAAGGATGTTTGAGACAGTTAGATATACAGGACTCAGTGATGATTATATTAAAAGCAGATCAAAACAGATAAAAGATGATGGCACAAATTGGGTAATAACTGAAGGTGAACCACTTTTACTACCTGATATCACTAAAGAGGATAGAGTTTATAATATACCCTCAATGGTTAAGGAGGGAATTAAATCACTACTTTCAATTCCAATGAAATATCAAGACAGAGTTATAGGTGTATTAAATGTATATAAGAGTAAAGATGAACTAACATTCACTGATGATGAGGTTAAGCTTCTAACAATATCTGCAAATCAAGCAGCTATATCCATAGAAAATGCTCGACTTTTCAAAGATACTCAAAATCTGGCTAAAATAAACCAGGACAGGTTAAGAGAAATCTCAATTTTATATGAGATTATGAGAGCTTCAAGTTCAACATTAGAATTAGATGATGTTCTAAAAGTGATATTAACTGGTCTTACATTTGGTGATGGCTTTGGTTTTAATAGAGCATTTCTTTTACTACCTGACGAAAAAAATGAATTTTTAGAGGGGAAAACCGCAGTAGGTCCATCAAGTTATGAAGAAGCCTGGAAGATATGGCAACAGGTTTCAGAAGAAGAATTATCTTTAAAAGATATACTTTATAGAAAAAGGGATGATGAGGAATATTTAACTGAATTAATAAAAAGAACTAAAGCAGTTAAGATACCAATTAGTGGTAAGAAAGTGGTAGGAAGAACATTTTTAGAAAAAAAACCTTTCAATATAAAGATTGCTATTAAAGAATTTCCCATTGAAAATGAGATAGGTGAGTTATTGGACTGGGAGGATTTTGCAGTAGTTCCTCTCCTTTCAAGAGATAAAGCAGTTGGGGTAGTTATTGTAGATAATCATTTCAATAAAAGACCCATCGCAGTTGAGGATATTAATTTTTTAGTTATGTTTGCTAATCAGGCAGGATTGGCTATTGATAATGCAACTGTGCATAAGAAATTGAAGGAAAGTATAAGTTCAATGGAGATGGCTAATGTAGAACTGCAGGAGCTAAAGAACTATAGTGAGAATATAGTTGAAAGTATAACATCAGCAATATCTGTTGTAGATAAAAATACGATGATAAGTAGTTGTAACTCGAGTTTTGAAAATTTCATCGGTTTATCCAAAAAGGAAATTATTGGAAGAAGCCTTTTAAAACTTCCCTTAAAGATAGAAGAGTTTGACCTAACGGGTATAATTGAAGAGACTTCTACAAAGGGAGAACCTCAGGAACTTTCTAAAGTTCATTGCTTAGCAAACAATAAAAAAATTATTGCAGATATTAGTATTTATCCGTTTAAGGATTCTCTAAAGAATGTTATTGGAGTTGTGTTATCTATACAGGATGTAACAGACATAGTGAAGTTAGAGAAAAGAGTTAAGGATTCTGAACAATTAGCAATGCTGGGTGAACTTTCAGCTGGAGTTGCTCACGAAATAAGAAATCCACTTGTTTCAATTGGCGGGTTTGTTAGAAGGCTTCAGAAAAAGCACGAAGATGATGAAACAGATAGAGAATATACATCAATTATTATTAAAGAAGTAAAGAGATTAGAAAATATAGTAGGTGAAGTATTGGATATAGCAAGTCCCAAGAAACTGAAATATGATTTATTAAACTTAAATAAAATAATTTTGGATATTATGAATATTCTCAAAACAAGTTGTAGAGATAAAGAGATTAAAGTAGAACAAAAATTAATGGAATCTCTTCCAACTGTATTTGGCTCATCATCACAGTTAAAACAGGTATTTTTCAACTTATTTCAGAATGCAATTGAAGCATCACCAGTTGGGGGGATAATAAAAATTGAAACAGGACATAGGGATAATGAAGATTTTGTGATGATGAATAATGAAGGTAAATCAATACCGCCATATATAAAGGAAAAAATGTTTATGCCATTTTTTACTACCAAAATCAAAGGAACTGGACTGGGTCTTTCTGTTTCAAGCAGAATTATAGGACTACATCATGGAAGAATTGAGTTTAAAAGTACAGAAGAAGGGGGCACAACATTTACAGTATTTTTACCAAAAAGTGCAGTGAAGATAAAAGGTTTGTGATCCATCCTGGTTATCTATAGAGAGATTCTTATTTTAATGATAAGATTTTATTATAAAAAGAATTTATTATGAAAAAATAAAAAAATATTTAATATGTAAGAGTTATAAAAAAGGATGAATTATGAAAAAGATACTAATTGTTGAGGATGAAGAGAATCAAAGACTGTTATATAAAACTGAATTAGAAGAAGAGGGATATATAGTATATGTAGCTGAAAATGGAGTGGAGGGGTTAAAGAAATTTGAATTAGAGCGTCCAGATCTGGTTACAATAGATATAAAGATGCCAGATATGGATGGGATGGAATTACTACAGAGAATGAGAGAGATAGATAAAGACATACCAATAATAATGCTTACTGCTTATGGGGAATACTCTCAAAATTTTACTACATGGGCTGCTGATAAGTATGTTGTAAAATCATCAGATTTAACTAAAGTAAAACAGGAAATAAGAAATCTTTTAGAAAAAGAATAAAAAAATATTAAAGATTTAGGCAAAGTTTCTTGACTAAATGTCTTCGAAACCATGCCACAAATCTATAAAAAGAATTAAATATAAAAAATAAATTCTATTTAGAGAAAAGGATGGTGAGTAGTTAGTTGCCTCAATTACGTCAAGACATTGTCACAGGTAAATGGGTTATTATAGCCACTGAAAGAGCACGTCGCCCTCATTCATTCTCAGAAACAAAACGAATTGTTTCAAAAAAAAGAACAACATGTCCATTTTGTTATGGGAATGAATATATGACTCCCCTTGAAGTTTTGGCTTTTAGAGATAATGGTGAACCAAATAGTTCCGGATGGAAAGTAAGGGTAGTTCCGAATAAATTTCCAGCACTTATACCTGAGGGTAAACCAGAACTTATTAAAAATGGAATATATTTTACTATGAATGGAGTTGGGGCTCATGAGGTAGTAATCCACTCACCAAACCATGATTTATTACTACCTTTAATGAATGAGAAACAGATTGAATTGGTTTTGAAAGCATACTTAATTAGATACAAAGAGCTATCTGAAGACCCAAATATAAAATTTATTCATATAATAATAAATCATGGAAAAGAAGCAGGAGCATCTTTAGATCACCCTCACTCACAGCTTTTTGGATTACCAATTGTGCCAAATTTCGTATTAGATGAGCTTGATGGGGCAAAGAGATATTTTGATAAATTTAAAAAATGTGTTTTTTGTGAAATTATAAAGAAAGAACTACAAGATGGTAAAAGAATAATAGAAGAGACTGATAAGTTTATTGCGTTTGAACCTTTTGCTTCAAAACTTCCATTTGAAACCTTGATAATTCCCAAAAAACATATGGAAAGTTTCTCAGATATGGGTGAAAATGATTTAGTTGATTGTTCTAAAATATTAAGAAATACAATGAAAAAAATCTATGATGGATTG
>Ga0209121_10003142_pt1 | contig 16181 bp, 12 predicted proteins | sample Cruoilmetagenom3_FD_187292 | JGI IMG/M metagenome (GOLD analysis project Ga0209121, IMG submission 187292) | Oil polluted marine microbial communities from Coal Oil Point, Santa Barbara, California, USA - Sample 3 (SPAdes) (version 2) | ecosystem: Environmental > Aquatic > Marine > Oil seeps ... | reverse complement strand
ATCCCCCATATCTAGGAAGAATCTGTCGGATTTCCCAACATCTGGGGGGCATTTTGACCTCGCTGCACTGCGATGTGATGAAAAGTCAGACAGGGATGCGTACCCCCATATGTGGCAGTTTGGCCCTTCTGGGTTGTACATCATTTAGCGGAAACTAAAGTATTAAAGGGAAAAGAAAGATTCCCGTTGACTTTGTTAGGTATGATAATGCTGCCACGCAAGATAAGACTGAATAGATAACGATCGATCTTTTACCCGTGATCAGATAGAAGAAAAGCACCAATAAAAACGTAAACAGGATCGTTTCTCTCTGGTGAATGCTCTCAACGTGAAACGTATAATGAAGCACGTACATCAGTACTGAAATGAAGGCTCCCAAATTGCTCTTGAAAATTCTAAGAGAAATGAAAAACATCAAGACTCCGCAACCAATATCAAGCACTGACTGAGACACGGCGGCCACCCATCTGAAACTGTCGCCAAACAGTGCAATAAACGGTGTCAAATACAGTGGATATAAAGGTGGTCGGAATGCTGTCGGATGATGCCCATCCAATGAATAGAGACCGCTGTTGACAATGTTCTCCGCTATCTGACCATAGCTTTCAGAGCCAGAAAAAGCTATCGAGAAATCGTTTCGTACAAACTGAATCAGTACCACAGACGTCTGAGCAACAAGCAACATGACTGCACCGACAAACGCTAACTTTGTGGTATCAAGCACATCAAGATATCGAGCTGTCGTCAACAAAGATGTTCTGCTTTTGATAGTCATCTTGATCCCTCCTTAAGTCTGTAGTTTATGCTTGTAACAGCGTCCTATAGAGCCTTATATACCTTTTTGCGATACTGTCTATGCTGTACTCAGCTTCAACCATCTGACGAGCCATCCTGCCTACTTGCTGCCGCAAGGCTTCGTCGTCAGACAAATGGATAAGGGCCTCAGCCAGGGCTGTCTCGCTTTCGGGATGAACTAGCAATCCGTTCTCACCGTGCTGAATAAGATCCGTATTACCGCTAATTCGGGTGGCCACGCAGGGCAGGCCATGGGCCATTGCTTCCAACAATGCATTCGACATCCCTTCCGCCTGTGATGGCAAGACAAACATATCAGCCTGGGCCAGATAATCGGGTACGTTGTTAACCTGGCCCCAAAACTCGACTTCCTGGGCAATACCCAGTTGCTTTGCCATTGTCTCAAGTTCGGGACGCAATGGTCCGTCGCCCAACAGCCACAGCCTCCAACTAATCCCCAGTCGGCTACGGATCACCTGCTTGAACGCCTGCAGGAGTACATTGAGCCCTTTCTGAGAGTGCAGCCGCCCTACAAAAACCACGGTCACCGTGCCATCTAGCCCATAGTCGCACTTGTGGCTTAATCCGTTTACCTCCACCCCATTAGGTATGACTACAATCCGCTCTGATGGCACGCCAGCTTGGCGTAATTCCTCAATAACCTGTTGATTTATCGCCACGATTTGATCGGCCCCCAGCGCCACAGGCAGCATCTGTCTCTGGCCTGGCAGCAAATCGTTCTTTTGCATCCGGAGAATATCGCTACCCTGGCCACTATTAGCTGTTTTGACAATTGTCTTCTTGCCAAACCACCGCCCAGCCAGCACCGCTGGAAAGGCGGGATAACTAAGCATGTGAATGTGAATCAAATCATACTTCTGGCGTTGCTTCCAGAGGTACCGGAAAAGAGAGAGGATGTAGATGTAACCGCCAAATTTCCGCAATCCTTTGAGGCCGAACATGCCCCAACAGGTGAAGTTCCGAAAAACCGGTATTGTCTCAATGATCTCGCGCCTGGGCGTTCCCCAAGCCCACCAACCGGTCACTACGCTAACGTCAACGCCAAGCTCGATCAACTTGGCTGCCAGCTTTTGGGCCTGCCTCTCAGTGCCCCCTACCCATGGGGAAAACTGCCTAACAATCATCAATACGCGCATAATATGGAGTGGTTATCTTGTGACAGCAGCCCTTGCCGACTCGACGAGTAGCGGCATCTGAGATCCTACGATCGCGCCTGTTATTGTAAAGAGAACGTAATTGGATATGGGCTGTGTTTCCACGCCAGAGCCGAAATAGGCCATGAAAAGAAATGCAGCAAATGCTCCCCAGAATACAGTGACAAGATCTCGATCCACAAACAGTCTTTGATTGTCTCCGGCCTGCCGAAATACCCTTATACTTTTCTTGAGGATGATGAGAAACATGGCTATGAAGGGAACAAATGTGAACAGCCCGGCCGATGCTAGGAGGTGGATGTACAGATTCTCAACCCCAGTGTATCGCCCTTCTTTTTCATAGCTTCTAAAACCGCCGCCGAATATGGGACTCTGTTTCCAGGTTTCGACACCTTCGTCCCAACGCTGGGTCCGGCCGCCGGCAGTTTGCCAGGCGTCTATCTCTGTTATCCTTGCTCTCACCATTTCTGAAGCGGCTATCACCACAGCAAAGACAAGTAGAATGGGAATAAGAAACTTGCGAGACTGGACGCAAAACCACTGTATAATCAGGAAACTGAGAAGCATGCCCAGCCAGACAGCTCGCTTGTACGTGAAAAACACTCCTACCAGCATAAGAACAAAAGCCACGAAATACCACGTCTTTTTCCCAGCAGTACGAGCCTTGAGCAAGTAGTAAAGATCTATCGGAATCAGCAAGTTAAAGAGATTGCCGAAAATGGATGTTGTCCCATACAGCCCCCTGACAATGCGCAGACCGGTGTCTTCGTAAAAGTGCTGGACATTCGATCTAACCTCGAATAACACATTCCCTGTAGCTTGCTCATAAACCATGTACAAAGCTGAATAAACGCCCAGAAGCAGCAACAGATTGAGGGTTATGTCTAACGTTCGGCGATCGACAACCAAATTGCTGATGACAAAACAAATAATCATTGGAAGTATCCACGCGTCAACGAGAAAACTCCCTGCTCTGTTAACAGGCCAGTAGTTGTTGCGAAATGAGAGAGCATACCCTCCGAGAAACAGCAAGGTCGCCAGGTTTACACTCACATTTGCATGGCATGATTTCTCTTGACTCGTGGCGGCTCGACAAAGCAGTAAAGCCAAAAGAGAAACAACTACCGTACGATCCGGGGTCGCGTTGGGTATTCCTGTGCCCAGTTCAATTGATGCAAAGTGGGCGCTGATAGGACTGGTGATGATAGCGATCATCAGGCCGTACAGAGGATTAGCCACGGTCAGAAACAAGGAAACCCAAACACTCACACTGGAGACTACCAGTTCTTTGAACGGTGTCATCAATAACGTACCCAGTGAACAGCCTAGACCCACAGCTCCACTCACCAGGGCTGTCGACTTGATAGCCAGTAAGACCTTCTTCCAGCCAGTTTCTCTGCCCTCACCGATCCAAGGACGACATTCTCTAACGGACCGCAAACCTTTCGCCATCACAATACCTCCAGCATGGCAATCGGTCAGTCACCAGGGAGCGATTGCTCCCTCCGACAAGCTCACACAAAGCGTGCGACTTTGCCCGACTCCACGAGTACTTATCTGGTCTTATCGTTTTCCTGGCACCCTAGCAAAACCTCGACCAGGTCATCGCCATTCTTCTCCATCCAATCAATCCAGGCTATCGCCTGGCGAGCATAGCGAAGCTTCAGTGGATTCCCCCAATCAAAGTAGTCCCTAAACCTATACACCAATCCTCTCAGCCGCCTCAACCGGAAAATGTCGGGCATTAGTTCGATTTCGCTGGCTGTGAGAGGACAAAATGAAGAGTAGGCCTTGAAAAAAATCCTGGCTTTGTCATATTCAAGCCCTACCTCCCGGCCGGCGAAACGGCATAGGGATGCGACTATCTCGGCGGCTCGTAGATCGAGGTGAACGCACTCGAAATCCAGGACAGCCACCAACCCCTCCATATCAAAGGAGAGGTTATAGGGACCATAGTCTCCATGGATAACCATCTTGAGTAGAGAATCCAAATTCTCCTTCAGTGCCTGGTTGAGGTCGGTGTAGCAGCGCTTAAGTCGGTCTATATTGAGCAAAATGAATTGATCCAGATTTGATTTTTCATCTTTTGTCTTGAATAACGTTTCATATTCTGTGAATCTGGCCAGATACCAGTCCTGATCTTGCCACCACTTCTGTCCATCCGGGGTAAGGCCATCTAGCTTTCTACCGGCTGGGACAAAACCATCCACAATCTGATGATAGCGGGCCAGTGTCTTTCCTGCCTCCGCTAGAAAGAAGTTTTTCTTCCCAACGGAAATGAAGTAATCAGCATAGCTAAACCCCGGGATAAAGTCAAAAAGAGCGTAATACTTGCCTTCCATCTCCAGACAGGTTTTTCCCTCCCTATTGGGGACCAGTCGCGGAGACGGAAAGCTATTGACAGCCAGGTGCTTCAACACCGAGTGTTCATAAGTAATGCCTTCAAGACGCATGCTAGGTTTATACTGCTTAAGAACTTTTTGACCATTGCCGATGTCCAGGATAAGGTTTCTAGAGCGAGAGGGGCCGATAGCCGGTTGTCTGTAACCTTTCAACTGACCCAAATCATAAGCTGCCAGCACTCTCCTGACCTCGGACTGGTCTGTTCGAGATCGTCGCCACCTGGCATTGACGATGTTGTACACTTTACGGGGTCTTGGTAACAAAATGCTGGTTACTACCATTTCCCTATTACCTCAAGTGGTGCCAAGCAACTTCAGGCAACATCCATAGTGGAGTCGTACACGCTCTGCACTTTAGCAACATGGTGTTCCACTGTAAATCTTTGCGCTACACATTGGCGGGCTGCCAAGCCTATCTGCCTTGCCTGCTCTTGATTAGACAGGAGCCATAGAATTGCCTGGGCCATGGCCTTTGAGTTCTTGCAGGGAACTAACAGGCCATTTAAACCATCCTCGATAATGTCCAGAACTCCGCCGGCAGCAGTAGCCACTACCGGCTTGCCGGCCGCCATCCCCTCAATCACCACCCGCCCGAAAGGCTCGGGGGCCGCTGAACTGAGCACGACCACGTCCAGCGCGGACATAAGGCGTGGTACATCGTTACGGAGTCCCGTAAAAACTACTTTGTCTTCAAGCCCCAAAGATTTCGTCAAGGATTGCAGCTTCTGATAGTATTCCCAGTTCAGTGGCGTGCTCTCAGGTTCACCGACGATTATTCCCCTGAGGTTGGGGATTTGTTGGGCAACCTCGGCCATGGCCTCCAGAAAGTACTCGTGCCCCTTCCACCAGTCGAGGCGACCGACAACACCCACCAGGCGCTCGTGAGAAGTCCAACCGAACTCGCTTCGAACTAGCGCCACATCGCAGTTGAGCGAAAACTCGGCCAAGTCTACAGCATTGTGAATGACTGTGCCTTTAACCGGAGATATCCCCTGGGTAATATAGTTCTCAGCTACAGCCCTGGATATATAGATAAAGGAATCAACAAACCGGGAAAAAACCTTGTCGAAATGACTCAATGTGTGAAACATACGAACGTGACAGATACAGGGTGTCTTGGTTAGCCATGCTGCAATAATCCCTGGTTTGCCATGTCGCAGCCCACAGTTAAGGTGCACCAGATCGATTTCGCTTTTTTGAATGGCGCGCACGATAGGCCAGATTTTGGGCGCTTCCCAGCACATGAATCGGTAACAAGCTTTTAGAAAAATATAAACCTGACGGGCCATCTTGCCAAAACGTGCCTCCAACCAGCCGCCAATATCTCTGCGACTGACAGGCCCAGCCGGGGCAGAAGGTTCCCGATGCTGTTTCTCTAAAGCAATCGTCTTTATGCCTGACTCAGCTAGCCTATCCCCAGTATATAGGCGCTCTTGGACGTAAAAGAGAACTACAGGCTCGTACCGGCTCCTATCCAGCCCTCTTACCAGATAGTAAAGACTGAGGGCAGATCCTCCCCTGGCGGTTTTGGCTACATACAGAACCCTGTGCCGTCTCATGACCTGTCCTTCCGGAGATAGCTATAGATAGGGCTGTGATAGATGCATAGGTTATCCCTCGCTTGCGTAACCCGGCTCTGTTGAAAGCCTTGCCATAAGTCTCGCCAGCGCACACTAGATCCGCCGTGACGGGTAGCGATAAGAGGACGCGGGTCATGGAGGACTCTTCTGTGGCCTGTGCTTGTCGGTCGCTACCTGATCTCCCATCGTTTCGAAAACGTCCCGAGTCTCCAAGTACTCCCAGCCAAAGGACAGCAATACTCCCACTGCAAGACTCACGACGGTACCAAGCAGCACCAGCATGAGACTGCTAGAGATGGGCTTGGAAGGTTTGCGGGCAGGTTCCAAAACACTGATGAATCCGACGTTCATGATTTCATTCTCTTTGAGTTCGGCCTGTGTCTGTCGGTTCAGCAACAATTCGTGAGTTTCCCTGACTTGATCGGCTCTTGTCTTCACCTCTGTATACCGCGGACGGAGCACTAGCAGGTTCTGCAATTCCGCTTCGCGCTGCGCGATAATATTCTCGTATCCCGCAAGTGCTTGCATGTCCCCCTCGGCCAAAGCCGTATCGTGAGCCAGGGTCAGGGACTGGAGCAAACTCCGCTTTGCAGAGATTTCTGTGTCCAGGTTGTCGATCTTGTGTTCAGCTTGGAACCGGGCAAGTCCTTCTTCTGCCTTCTCCCGCACGCCGCGACTCAGGTCCAACTGCTCGGCGATAAAGACCCTGCTCATTGTAGTCGGTCTGGCTCGCAACTCACCATACTGTCTCAAAGCCTCGTCCATCACCGCGTTGGTCACATCGGCTGCCAACTGCGGGTCTTCACACTGGAGCGAGAGTTTCACGAATCCCGAATTCGGCGACTGCTCCACCGTCAATCGTGCTAACACCTCGTCGCTGGTTATGTCTGCTCCCAAAGTCTCGATTGCGTTGCAAATGACGACCTTGCTAGTGAGCATTTCTATGAAGTTCGCTTTGGCAGAGGGAATCTCCTCTCCCACTGACGCCCGGCGAATTTCATCGTACACGGTCACCTCAGCCATCGGAGGGGTGGTGAAAAGGAATTTGAGAGATGCCTCATAGCGTGGTTTCTGGCTCCTGGAGATGACCAGAATTGTACCCACAGTTGAAATCACCAGTAATAGAATGAGCCACCATCTCTTCCTTAGAATGGCCAAGTAGTCCAGTAATTCTCGAATGTTCATACCTCTACCACTCCTCTCTCTAATATTCTATTTGCGCATTGGGGTAAGAGTCGCGCGCACCCGCTCCTAGCCCCCGTCTCGGGGGTGTCTTGGGCAAGAATTCCCGCGCAAATCCGCCCCTGGGGACATGGGCTCGGAGCCTTCTAGAGCCATCGTGTCACTTCTGCCACATCACTATATTCTATCATAGCACACTTCTGTTGACATAGCGTTAAAGAAATGTTAGACATTTACTAAAGTCTACTGCCCTCTGAACTCCTTGAAGGCGCTTCACTACCGGGCACTTTTTTCTATCCCCTGAACGTCTACTTCCTCGTGACAATAGGAAGATAGATCCTTACGTCCGGCACCGGAGAAATCACACTGACCTTGGCCCAGCCTGTGCGGGTCACATCGTTGCCCAGAGGGTCTTGCCCGGAGACGGTGACTGTGTTGGTTGTAGTTTGTGTTAGCGTTACGCTGCGGATACAACTTGCTGTGGCTCCTGCCGCCAGCGTGATGCTCTCGCAGACGGTGATATCGTCACTGCTGTCCACCGGCGTACCATTGTCATCCACCAGTGTTACACCGGTCAGCGTTATATCGCCGCTGTTTGAAATTCGGTAGGTATAGGTGACGGCCTGCCCACTGTCGATTGTCGTCTGATCCGGCGTGACTGTCACTCCTATGGCTGGCGAGATGGCGTTGACAGTGGCCGAGTCACTGCGGGTCACATCGTTGCCCAGAGGGTCTAACCCGATAACAGTGGCCGTGTTGGTTGTAGTTTGTGTTAGTGTTGCGCTGCAGCCACAACTTGTCGTTCTCCCTGCCGCCAGGGTGATGTCTTGGCAGACGGTGATGTCGTCGCTGCTGTCCACCGGCGTGCCGTTGTCATCTATCAGGATCACACCGGTCAGTGCTACATCGCCAGTGTTTGTGATCCGATAGGTATAAGTGACGGCCTGCCCACTGTAGATTGTCGTCTGATCCGGCGTGACTGTCACTTCTATGGCCGGTGAAATCACATTGACGGCGGTTGAGTCACTATCGGTAACAGGGTTGCCCAGCGGGTCTTGCCCAGTGACGGTGGCCGTGTTGGTTGTAGTCTGTGTTAGTATTACGCTGTGGCTACGACTTGTTGTGATTCCTGCCGCCAGGGTGATATGCTCGCAAACTGTGCCGTAGTCGTCCACTACCGTCACATCGGTCAGCGTGGTATCACCGGTGTTGGTGATTTGATACGTATAGGTCACAGACTCCTCACTATAGACGATGGTCCGATCGGGCGTGACCAGCAGATCTATGGCCGGACGAATCACATCAACCGACGTCGAGGCTGTAATGCTCTCAATGCTGGCGACGATTTCTGCTGGATAGGCAGCAGGTGTTAAAGTCAAGGTAGTAGTGACCTGACCTCCACCTCCCATGACGGTTGTTGTGTAAGTTGAACTTCCATTGGGGAAAGTTCCCCTCGTCGTGGAGAACCGAATGGTTGTGTCATCAGGGATGGGATTGCTCAGGTGATCTTGCACCACGGCCGTGATCGTCGAAGTCGCGGTTTGCCAAGCCGATACAATATTCGGGTTGGCCGAGACCTCTGCTTCAATAGCAGAAATGGTCAAGGTATACTGACCCGTAGTGAGCAGCGTCGTGGTGAGATAACCGGACGTATAACTGTGCAAGTAGTTGTTGCTACGTCCTTTGACCAGATAAATCGTCGCTGGCAGCCCCATACCTGGCCGGTTCACGCCTCCCGGCCCCATTATGGGCGTTGAGCCAAGATTGAGGGCCAGAGTTAGCGGCTGGGTATCTGAAATGCTAGCCGTCACTGTTTTGTCGGCCAGGCTATAAGCGGCCTCCACCTCCGACCAATGATCACCGCCCGTTTGGGCAATGTAGAGCCAATAATACGGCTTTGACTCATCGGTGCGGATGGTCAGGGAAAGGGGAGGAGCCATGTTGAGGGTGAAGCCGCTCAGGAAGTCGAAAATGTCGGCCGGAGGAGGATCGTAGCAATGCTCAAAATCGCCTTCGCTGTCTGGATCACAATCAATATAGTCCGAAGGCACCTCGATCAACGTCACCGGCGTTGGCGGGCTCCAATTGTCGTTGATGGCGTCTTTCAGGTCGCGGGAGTGATGAATGGGAACCAGTTTATCATCCACATCGTGCCACATTTTGATAGGCATCAAGCGGCTGTTCTGCGGCATCTCCATCGGCGAGCGTCGTTCGTATTCAAAGGGCACTTCTGAAGGCACGCCGCCCGTCTCCCTCTCAATTATTGTAAGTGTGTTATACGGATCGTCCAGGTCGTTCTTTACTTCGTAGTACCAGTCGGTTAAATCGGTAAACGGCTTCCAGGGTACTGCAGAGGCAAACACGTCTGGATACTTGGCACCCATCATCGCAGTGGTCTGTCCGCCCATAGAGCCTCCGGCGACGTAGATGCGCGATGGATCCACCTCGTACTCGGACATCATGTACTCTACCGTGTCTACAATGTCGTGCTGAGCACCAACGTAAGCCAAGGCATACTCGCCGGTGTTCGCATAGTACTTGCCGTGCATATCCGGTGCGGCCAACAGCCAGTTGCGACTATCGGCTTCGGCGGCCAGAAGGTTTCTCATTTCCTCCCCACTCGAACCCATCCCGTGTACCCCGATAAGCAGCGGCACCGAGACGCTTCCAGTGTAACTCATGGGTATCTGGTACCAGACTACCTGTGTAATCACATGGGGCAGTTCGTATGTACTGGTCAACGCGACCGTTCCCGACACAGTGGCCATGGCACCCACCTCCAGAGGCGAGGCTGGCAGAGTCTCTTCCAGCGATGCAACCGGCGGGCCGCTGAGAACTCCGTGAATCTCCAAGTACAGATTGGCAGCAGTCCAGCCGTCGTTGACATTGGCATCATTGGTCAGCGTAATTACATTCTCGCCTCTTACCAACACTTCGATCGGGATAGGGATCATATCGGTTGCACCAAAGACCTCGGCTGGAGACTCGGGCCGGCAAAGTGGGCCGCCAGGCCGGACAGGCGCACTCCCTACGCGCCGACCGTTTACGTAGATGCTGTGCCCCCCCTGCGAACCGGACACTGACAGCATCAGGAAAGCCTCCTCTACTTGACCCTCCCATTGCAAGCGCACCGTGGCCGAAGCGCTATCTGCAACCCCACCTCGTACTGCCAGACACCTTGCTTCAGTAGACACCAGGCCAACCCGCCGGCCATTGTCTTGATCAGGGCCATCCTCTGGTGGCCCGGCTGCCGACACCGGACTCCATAGCATCAAGGTCAACACAAACGCCAGGCCTATTGCCAACCAGCAACCTTTCATCATGAATCCTTCCTGGAAATGAATCCCTCGCGCAGCCATATCGCTATGGCAGCTCGCTGTCTGTAATCGCTGATATAACCGGACCAGTTGATCGTTCAATTCTCAGGTAGCTTCTTCCGAATCACTGGACCTCCACTCCGCAGCCAGCTTTGCAGCTTTGCTTGGCCATATGGCCTCCGCTCACTTATTACCAGGCTTGGCGTCACCATCTCTGTGTTGCACTGATAGTGATCTAACCGATTGAGTTCCTAAAGAACACACGTGTACCCTTCCCACGCCTTCTACGCCTCCCAGGCCTCAATCGATTGTAATATCGTTTTGTAATTGCCTTAACTCTATCTTCTAAACACGTCGTCTTAAACTGATCAGGGATTACTACCACTTCAAGTCCAGCTCTTTGACCCATCTTGACTAATACTTCATAAGTATAACAGTTTATATGCTGGAAAGGGGCTATCAGATTAAGAGAGTTCTCAGATCCTACAGGCGCCTTCCAGTCCCAAATCTCCAGTCTTCTCTTGATATCCCAACCATTTGGGACGTTAATTCTAATGACTCCATCGGGTTTTAGGGCGCGCTTGAGGTGAACAAGAGTCTCTAGAGGGTCTGCGAGATGCTCGAAAACCTGCTCTGTATTTATGAAATCAAACTGATGATTGGGTATTTCTTCCCAGCTTACTACCTTGATACCTGACGCCTTAGCATAATCAATCCGTGCTTGCGATATTTCGGTTCCGTACACATCACAACCCAACCCTTTTGCCATAAGACACCATTCTCCCCATCCCATTCCGAGATCCAAGAAGTTTAACTGACCTGGTATTGTGTCAAAGTACTGGATCACATTCGCTATTTCTTTTGCAACCCAGACGAAATGCCTAGCATTTCGGTTGTTCTTATGCTCTTCAAGTATTACCTGAGGATCAATCCACTGCTCATAGAGCTTGAGCATTAAGAACTCGTTAGGTATTTCTTCCTGATATATCAACCCGCAATCCTTGCATTCATTCAGAATGTAATAACTTCCCTCTAGATACTCGAACTCCACTCCTTCTCCTAGAGGAGAGTAGAAGGAATCCAGGTACTCTTTCATCAGAGGTTCGGTGTAACCTATCTTGCAGAGTGTAGCGCTCCTTGTTGATTTGCAACAAGGACAAGATCGTCGTATGGAGAAGTGCTTATTCATTCCTTCATTTCCCCTCGTCTAACAGTCTTTGGTGCTAGGTACCCCACCACAGTGACTATGAAATGTCCGGGTAGAGGCGCTTGAGCTTGGCACGATCATCCGATATACTGCTCGACCATATCGTCATGGCAGCCCTCCGTCAAGCAATCGCTGATACAACTGGACCAGTTGATCGTTCAATTTGTTGATGTCATGATGTCTCTCGACATAGTCCCTGCCTGCTCTACCCATCTCAGGCCAGAGCCCTTGGTGCTGAACAAGGAACTCTAGCCTTTCCGTCAATGCATTCACATCTCGCTCAGGAACGAGGAAACCAGACTTGCCATCTTGGACTAACTCCGGTATCCCGGCGTGCTGAGTGCTGAGCACGGGCAACCCTTGTGCCAACGCCTCCATCAATACTACTGGTATCCCCTCCTGATCCCCGTCTTCACTGGTTACACTGGGCGCTAATAATATGTCTGCCCTCTTCATTAGTTCTACAATCTCTTCCTGTCGCTTCCAACCGAGGAGTTTGACCTCGTCATTGATATCTAGTGTGTCTATCAAATTTGCCAGATCGCTCCTTAGAGGGCCATCACCAGCTATGTTGTATTCTATGTACGGGTATTTCCTGAGCACGTTCGCCACTGCCCTAATGCCATATTCCACCCCTTTCTTTTCAGCGAGACGAGCAACAGTTAACAAATGTATCTTACCATCATCCCTCGGCCGACGAGGGGCAAAAATAAACTTGCTCAGATCCACGCCCATCCTATGCACAACGATCTTTTGTGGACTACATCCTAACTTGATGAGGTCTTGTTTCTCTCTTTCACTCATGGGTAAGATTACATCACCCTTCTCAAAAAGAGGTTCAAATCCTTTTTCATACCTTTTCTGTCTTGTATAACCTGCCTCACCATGAAACGTGGTCACAATTTTACCCTTGATAACGCCAACTTCCTTCAGCAAGACCGCCAAATTACCATTTGGGCCGAAATGGCAATGCACAATGTCATATTTGTCTGCACCTAGAAAAGGAATGGTGGTATAGAATATACCAAGCGAGGATGCCATTCTTCCGAACTTGAAAACATTCAACGATTTTAGCAAAGGCATTGGTTTCTTACGAATATGTTTGATTACCAAACCCAGCGCTTTTGTCAGACGCACAAGTTTATTCGCTGGCAGCCTTTCAGAAGCGCTTCCGTAGTAGAATGTACGCTCTAATAAGTTATATCTTTCTACGTCCCCGTGGATCACTGGCTCTTTGCCAGGGCTCTTGGCATAAATGTCAACCTCGTGTCCCCAGTCTAACAAACCAGTTATCTGATTCAAGATAAAGGTCTCAGATAGGACTGGCCAGTGGTATAAAAGAAAAGCAATTTTCACGATTGACTTCTCCCCTAGCACATGAGCCAGATAGCTGAGTGAGGCCACATACCTGATCATGCAGGGCCCGCCATTGGCGGTTCAATGGGCTTCGAAGATTCAACTCTCTGAAGCCTTTGCTGTCAGTTGGGTTTCGATCAACTCTGACATCTGTTCTACTCTGGCTTCCCAACTGTTCTGGGCGGCAATGTTTCTCCGGGCCAGGCGGCGCTCTGGGGTTGTATCAGCCAAGGCATCCCAGACAGCCCGGCCAAAGTCTTGGGGGCTATTGGCCAGGTGAACGTACGGGGCGAACTCGCGGGCAGCGAGAATGTCCACCGAAGCAATCGGTAGCCCAGCCGCTAAATAATCATAGAGCTTCAACGGACATGAGTTCTCAACTTGGCGATTTAGCACATAAGGCATAAGCCCTACATCAAACCCTTTTACATAGTGGGGCACTTGAGATATCTCTACCAACCCCAAATAGTGTACATTTGGCATCGCTAGCAGTGTTTGCCAGGTTTCTGCTTGTTCGGAAACTCTTACCTCTCCCAAGAAAACCAATGACCATTCGGGGTTTTCCTGAGCAAGTTCTCTAAGCATTTTGAGATTGACTTTGCTGCTGATGAGTCCCGAATAACCCAAACGGGGGCCCTTAATGGCTTGCAAATCTTCAGGAAGACGTGGATCGGCCAGGGCGGCGGTATAGGCCTGATAGTTCACACCGTTTGGAACCAGGTACGTATTGGCATTGAAAGTGCTTTTGGCATCATATAGCTTTTTGGAGACCACCATAACGACGTCAACCAGAGCCATCATTTCCCTTTCTCGCTCTTCAACTCGGCGGCGCCCGTCCAGTGTCTGACCGCCATATCCACTATATTCATCTACAATATGATACACAAGCATGCGAGCCGACGGTATTTCATTGACAGAGTCTACCACCATGCTAGGACGAGAGAAAAATACAATTGGCTGCGACATTTGTAACTTGCGCAGCACATTTTGAATAGAGAGCCGTCTGACCGCTCTGGTGAGCCAACCTAAGGGAAAGCGCCCGCTCTTTGGAGCCCATGCCGGATAGCGAAAAACAAACAAGTTCTTTGAGATCTGTCGAATAGATGGATCACGCAAGTCAGACCATTCAAGTTCACCCTGTCGAAAGGCAGCCACTGTTGATCGGAGATGAGGTCGTCGCTCAACAAACAGGACCTTGTTTTGCCTGGCAAAGATCGACGTGATTTCGTGCCGATCACGCCACAACTCATTCCACCTTCCAGGTGCAAAGTAAACGAGATTGTGTCCAGTCAACACCTTGCTCTCCGGATTATGGTCATACACTTGCCTCAAATTCACTGGGTATTCCGTGCGGCAACTCTAGTCAGCACTCGTTTCACTCTTCCTGCTATGCGCCGCATCCTCCGCAAGCCTTTCTTGTAGACATAAAAGTAAATAGGAGAATATCGGTAACCAAACTTTCTGTAAACCACCAGATACGTAGCAAGGCGCTCGAAGGGCGACTCGGTTTTACGGGCAAAGTTATAGTTTAGCCAAGTAAAGTACTTCATTCCTTCGCGTCTCACCCGTGCCCTGTCTTCAAGAACCAATTCGCACATAACATCTAGCAAGAAAAGAGAATCTTCACACCAATTACTAGCCTTGACTGCAGCAGTCATTTCTGAGCCATGCTCCCGGAAACTTGCTTTCACGTCGTAAACATCTACTCTGCCAAATCTGGCTGCTAACTGAACCTCTGCAACGACGTCCTGGAAAAGATTGTGTTTAGATCCGAACCCTCCTATCTCTGTTAACCTTTTAGTGTTAAACAGTGTGCTGCAAAGGTACGGAGCCGTCTTGCCCTTAAACCAACCTATGAAGAAGTCTGCGGTTGAAAGTCCTCCGACTCTATTTAGCGATTCTCTTAACACATTTCCGCCTGAGTCAATTACGCGGGTTCCAGTTCGTATAATACCGATGCCGGTGTCATAGTTGGCAGATTTCATGCAGACTTCGACGAAATCGTTGTCAATCATATCATCATCTTGAAGTAGCAAGAAATAAACGCCTCTTGCCTGCTCAATACAGAAATTGAAGTTGTTATTTGCCCCAATGTTTTCAGTTTGCCTAAAATATCTTATACGCGGGTCGGAAAACCCCTTGACCACCGTTTCTGTATTGTCCGGCGAACAGTTATCGGAAACGATAATCTCGATATTTGAATAGGTTTGGTTCAGTGCACTTTCGAGGGCTTGTTCTAGGTAATCATCGGCTCGGTTGTAAGTAGGTATTGCAATTGTAACCAATGGGTGAACATCATTAGTCATCGTGAACCTCCAACATTCGGAAGGTCTCTAATACTCATCGGTCAGTGTTTCAGTAGTGGTGTTTTGATCATCTACGTTCGCAACAGGAACCCACATCTGAGTAGTTTCATCCCATTTCTTAACAACTCTAGCCGGAGATCCTACTGCAATACACCGATCTGGTATACTTCTTGTTACAACACTATTAGCGCCTATTATCGTGAACTCACCAATCGTAACCCCGGGTAGTATAACGACATTTTGACCAATCCAACAGCCTCGTTTAACCCGAATAGGTGCGATCCTGAACATCTTCTGATACTTATAGGGCTCATTTGCATTCTCATATCCATGCAAACCATCTGTGATATTTATGTTCGAGGCAAACAGCACATCGTCCTCTATAACAATCTCCTCCATCGCGGCTATCTGCAAATTTGCAGTGGATGTAACCCTGTTGCCAATCGTAATTTTCGGCTCGAATCTTTGATTAAATAGTTTCTTCTCTGGGTGCTGCATCGGGGCAGTCGGATAACGCGTAATTGCAATAAGTAAGGAACCCGGCCCCAGCCAAATGTCATTCCCCAAAAACATTTTCTCAGGATTTACGATTGTTCGGGGTAAATCGATCCTGACATTCTTTGGAGTATTACCAAATTCGGGCAGGGTCTCATGAGCAATCGTGTGATTGGCTTCATAAATTAGAATGCCCAACTTCGTAACTAGTTTCTTGGCAAGTCTTCTGACAACCCTGTACATATTCTGGAGCCTGTTCCTTTGTAGCTCAGCATTCGCTCATTTTGATTGACCTATGGTGGAATTGGGGCTTGGTGCGCGGCCAGGGATTCGTAGATTGAGTGGGACAAGCCCAGAAGAGTCAGA
>Ga0209121_10003141_pt1 | contig 16184 bp, 14 predicted proteins | sample Cruoilmetagenom3_FD_187292 | JGI IMG/M metagenome (GOLD analysis project Ga0209121, IMG submission 187292) | Oil polluted marine microbial communities from Coal Oil Point, Santa Barbara, California, USA - Sample 3 (SPAdes) (version 2) | ecosystem: Environmental > Aquatic > Marine > Oil seeps ... | reverse complement strand
AGGAACATTGCTAAAGAATATGGTATTAGCTATGAGACAGTAAGGAGACGTTGACTATTACTATGAGCACAACGTGATAAAAATTAATCAACCGGGTGAATCAAAGTATGTGGTTATTGACAGGTGTCACTAATCATATGAACCAGTACAAAGTATTCCTTGTTTCATCGATGAGGTCTATAATGTTAAAAGGTTGTTACCCACCTAACGAGTTCGAGAAATTATTGGTTATGAAACAAAATAAAAAGGAGGAATCTCACCAGACTCTCCTAACCCTTTCTGTCCAGTTTCAGGGGTGCAGTCCAGTAAAATAACATCTATATTTTATATAGTCAGTCGAGGGGATTCAAGCTATGATTGCAGCCCAGGTTCAAAAACAGCAAGATAAAATTAGTATTATAATCGCGGATGATCATCCTTTACTTCGCCAAGCACTAAAGAGTGTACTTGAGAAGCAACCTGACTTCAAAATCATTGCAGAGGCTACAGATGGTGAAGAGGCGGTAAAACTTGCCACAGAACTGGTCCCAGATGTGATAGTAATGGATATAAGCATGCCCAAGCTAGATGGTCTAGACGCGACAAGACAAATTAAAGAAAAATGTCCTAATATAGCTGTATTAGTGTTGACCGTTTATGATGATAGCGAGCATGTACTTGCTATACTTGAGGCGGGAGCTTCAGGATACCTGACAAAAAGCGTATTCGGCGAAGAAGTGATTTGTGCTGTCAGAGGGGTGGCTGCTGGAGAAACAGTACTATCTGCTCAGATTTCACGGCAGGTAATTAGATATGCTATCAGGTATAGGGTAAAGCCTTTGCTAACAGGAAGTGGAGAAAAACTGACTGCTCGGGAATTGTCAATTCTCAAACTGACAGCTAGGGGTTTAAGCAACAAGGAGATTGCTCAAGCACTTGATCTTAGTCCGCGGACAGTGAAAGGTTACTTGGCAGGCGTGTTTTCCAAGTTAAGTGTAGCTTCCCGTACTCAAGCTATAATTAAAGGGTTACGAAGTGGACTTCTTTCTGTTGATGATGAATAAAATGAACTCACGATAGCGCTATGATAAAACTTTTCTCATTTGAAACAGCCAGAAATACTATCCGGAATCCTCGTTTCTGGATTATTGTCTGTATTATGTTTGCTCTTTTCTTTCTTTACCGCTCATGGCCTTGGAAGAATTTTAGTTATTGGCTCTGGAGACTAGCAGCAATAGAATTTAAAATGAATTTCATCGGTAGCCTTTTCTTCATACCTATTGTTTTGGCCACACTATTCTTTAAGTGGCGAGGAGGACTCGTCGTTTGGTTATTATCTATGATAGCAATAATGCCTTTAGTGATAACAAGTTCAATAGACGCCGTGTCTTTGTTACGTAACCTTGCTTTCCTACTATTTCCAATATTAGTTGTGCTGCTCATTGCTGTGGAACTAAACTGGCGCAAGGTAGAAATAAGAAACATTCGAGAACGAGAAGCAGACCGCCAAGTTTTTATGTCGCAACTCCTCAATGTCCAAGAAAAGGAAAGAATGCGAATTGCTCAAGAACTACACGATGATACCGTGCAGACATTGCTGGTAATAGCAAATCACGTTCAATCTCTGGTTCCTAGCAACCATGATGAAGCTAAGTCAGAGGTAGGGAGAAATATTGAATGCATTAGAGATGAGATCTTGGATGTATCTAAAAATATACGAAGACTAAGTCTCTGCTTAGGGCCACACATCCTGGATAGCTTGGGGCTCATTCCTGCGTTGCGATGGCTGGCAGATACTTTGCGAAACGAGGACAATATCGACGCCGAGCTTCTAGTTAGTGGTAGTGAATGTAAACTGAGCAGCAAAGTTGAAACTAATGTATTTCGCATGGTTCAAGAATCTTTGAGCAACGTCAAGCGTCATTCAGCAGCCAGTAAAGCTCTGATTCGTGTAAAATTCCGCCCAGGTTCTCTCAAAATTACTGTTGAAGATAATGGGGTAGGTTTTCCCTTCGAAGAAATCAAGGGAACACTAGCTACGAGAGGAAATTTAGGACTATTGGGATTACAGCAGAGAGCCCAATTTCTCAACGGTGAGATTAGCATTCATTCTGAGATGGGTAAAGGTACTTCAATTTCAATTGAAGTACCTTGTTAGCCTTTCCTGAGCAACCAAATTTTTTGATAGTCCTTTGTCTAAAGTAGAATCTAAGATATATCGTATTCCTTGAGTTGCCCTTTTGGGCAACTCAGTATTTATCATTTGTCGGATTGTTATCTGGTTCAATTTTGCATTCTCTTCTTGCAACGTCTTGATCTGCTTCAGTTGTGAGTCGGGCCATGCCACTATATTTATCTTCCATCAGCGCTGTTGATGCCGGTCTCTCATTTCAGTGAACCTCATATTAGGGGTAGGTGATCCTGAATATCTGAAGTGGAATAAATATACCAGGGCATATGGACTTTAGGTCAAGTGTAGAACTCATGGCCATGGCCAATTAGCCCTTGCAGGTAAAAAAGTAAAGTGTCATCATAGAAAAGCATTAAGTTTGCATAGGCTTGGATTGCAAATAGCTACAAAGTATGCAGACACTCTGAATGCGATGAACATGGGGGTTTGGTATTAGGATAAACAGTTGGTAAGTTTTATATGTGCTCGGCCAGGTGGCATAAAGATGTAGGTGAATTTGCCGATAATGCTACACATGAATCGTTGAAGGAAGGAAGAAGGAGAAGAGGAAATAGAGCAATGAATTTGAAATGCAGTTCTTACTGTAGGAGAAGAGGATAAGAGTAGGTTGAGTGAGTTACGAGATCCAGTCTAAAGTCCTGTGGTGAAATGTCAAGTCTTAGTAATTGCACATTAACAACAAAATAAGGGCTGTCTTTGGGCAACAGCACATGTAATACGAGGAGGTGATGCCTGTGAAATGAGTAAGCATAAATAACAGTGTGGCTAAAAAGTATGAAAAGGGGGATTAGATGAAAAGAAAAATAATCGCATTGGTGTTAGCAGTAATGGTCATTGCAGGTTTAGTGTTAGTTGGTTGTGCTAAACCAGCACCTACTCCAACTCCATCAGCACCCATAGAGCTGAAGATGTCTCACTTTATGTCAGCGAAACATGTCCAGCACGCCCAAGTAATGGCGCCCTTCGCTGAGGAAGTAGAGAAGGCAACCGACGGCAGAGTCAAGATAACCATCTACCCGGGTGGTGCTTTAGGTAAACCGCCGGAACAGTATCAGGCAGCAGTGAGCGGCATCACCGACATTGCTTTCGGGCTCCAGTGTTATACCGCTGGCAAATTCCCACTGACTTCAGTTCTGGAGCTTCCATGTATGGTTACTTCCGCTGAGGCAGGTAGTCATGTCCTATGGGATCTTTATCAAGAGTTCCCTGAGATTCAGGCTGAGTATCCAGTGGTAAAGATACTCTGGCTCTGGACTCATGATACAGGTCAACTGGTAACTAATAAACCAATTCGCAAGTTGGATGACCTCAAGGGCATGAAGCTGAGATGCCCTGGTGCTTACCAGACAAAAATGATTGAATCCTGGGGAGCGACGCCAGTAATGATGCCCATATCTGAACTTTATGACTCCATGCAAAAGGGGGTAGTTGACGGCACTGTTGCTCCACTCTCCGTCATTTATGATTTCAACCTTTACGACGTCTCCAAGTATGTAACCATAGGCAACTTCTATGTCTGCACCTTCTTTATGGTCATGAATCCTGATTCCTGGGATAGGATATCAGCACAGGACCAGAAGATAATAGAAGGCCTAATCGGTAAGCGAATGTCAGACAAAGCTGGGGCAGTATATGATGCCGGTGCCAAACTCGGCCTCGAGACCTGTGAAGAGGCTGGCATTGAAATTTATACCCTGCCGCCAGACGAACTGGCCAAGTGGAAGACGGTTATGATGCCCCTGGATAAACAGTGGGTAGCTGATATGGAAGCGAAGGGACTTCCAGGAGAGAAAATCTATAACGAAGCAGTTAAGCTTGCTGAGAAATATAATAAGTAAAAAAGGCAATTAACATATGCAGCTAGCTAAAGTTGCTCGCCGATTGGAGAGGTTTGTCTTTCGAATCGCTGAGGTAACGCATAAAGTAGGTTTAGCTATTCTCTTGTTGATGGTGTTCCTTACAGTAGGGGATGTCGCCGGGCGCTACTTCTTAACTATACCAATACCGGGCACGTTCGAGCTAACCAACTTTATGCTGGCTCTGGTTGTTTTCCTTACACTAAGCTATACCCAAGTCCGTAAGGGTCATATCAGCATAGATGCACTTGTGTCCCGTTTTTCACCACGGACCCAGGCGATTATCGATAGTATTACCTATTTTCTCAGTCTGATTCTCGTCTCCATCGTAGTCTGGCAATCAGCAGTGTACGCCAAGAGTCTCTACCTAGGGCATAATGTATCTGGCGTATTATCATTGTCCGTTTATCCCTTCGTAATCGTTGCGGCTATTGGTAGCTCGTTTTTCTGCCTAGTCCTGTTGGTCAACTTTCTCAGCTCATTACTTAAGGCGGTGCAACATGAGCCCTGAGCTAGTCGGCATTATTGGAATAGTTGTACTGTTAGTCCTTTTCGCTTTCCGGATGTCAGTCGGCCTGTCCATGCTCCTGGTAGGCTTTTTGGGTTATTGCTATCTTGCTACTACCCAGGCGGGGCTAATTAAGCTAGGCATAGACCCCTACGTCACCGCTAGTTCTTACAGCCTGAGCGTTGTCCCGATGTTTATCCTGATGGGAATGTTCCTCTCATACGGTGGACTGGGGCGCGAGCTTTATCAAGCAATAGACACCTGGCTGGGGCATCTGCGGGGAGGGATGGCTATGGCTACTATTGGCGCCTGTGCTGCCTTTGCTGCTGTTTCTGGCTCAACTACCGCCACTGCAGCCACGATGGCTACTGTAGCTTTACCCGAAATGAAGCGGTATAGATACAAGGATAGCCTAGCCACTGCTTCTGTCGCTGCTGGGGGGACCCTAGGCATCCTTATTCCCCCCAGCGTAATCCTTGTCCTCTATGGGATACTTACTTTTGAGCCTATAGGCAAACTACTGATAGCTGGCATATTACCTGGAATTCTCATGGCTGTCTTATTTATGGGCGTTATCTATTTTCAAGTAAAACGTAATCCTAGTTTGGCTCCCCTCCGCTCCGGGACAACATCCAGAGAGAAGTTAGCCTCACTGAGGAAGATGTGGCCAGTGCCGGTTATATTTGTGATATCTATGGGAGGTATCTATCTTGGTGTATTTACCCCCACTGAAGCTGGGGCAGTTGGCGCCTTTGCAGCATTCATTTTTTCTCTAGCCACGAGGCACCTTAATCGAGAGAGCCTTATTGGGTCCCTTGATCAAGCAGCTAGAATCACGGCCATGATATTTCTCATCGTTATCGGAGCAACTGTTTTTGGTCACTTCCTGGCGGTGAGCAAAATTCCATTTGGAATCTGTGACTTTATCGCTGGACTCGGTCTATCCCGATATGTCGTTATGGCGCTCATTCTATTCCTACTCATGGTCCTGGGATGTTTTATGGAAGGAATTGCTATCCTGGTGTTGACCATGCCCATCCTATATCCATTGGTTATAGATCTAGGCTTCAATGGGGTGTGGTTCGGCGTGATTATGGTGATAATGCTAAATATAGGTTTAGTCACTCCACCGGTGGGTCTAAATGTATACATTACCAGTGGTGTGGCTAAGAATGTTCCACTACAGACCATATTCCGGGGTGTCATTCCCTTCTGGATAGCAATGATAGTTTGCGCCGCTCTCCTGCTAGCCTTCCCGCAAACAGCCATTTTCCTGCCTAGCCTGATGCACTAGAACTGAGGAGGTATCATGATAGCGGTATAAGCACAGTATAATTCGGTACGCGTGAATTTGGAGATAGCTTGGCTAAATTTGAAGAGGAGTACACTGTGATGAATGCTGAGATGTATTGGAACCCGGTTCTGGAGACGTTACCACGTGAGAAGATTCAGAAGTTACAATTGAAGAAGTTCCAACGAATATTCCGCTGGGCATATGAACATTCTAAGTTCCATCGTAAACTATATAGTGATGCTGGCATAGAGCCGGGCGATATTAAGACCTTCAACGATATACGCCGAGTACCTAAAGTGGAAAAGGCAATGATGCGGTCTGTCCAGAAAAAGGAGCCTTACCCCTACGGGGATATGCTATGTGTGCCCTTGGAACAGATTACTGAATATCATCAAACCAGTGGTACTACGGGACAGCCAGTGTATCAGCCCGATACTTGGCAAGACTGGGAGTGGATGTCTGAATCCTGGGCTTACATATTGTATGCTCAGAGTTTTCGCAACTATGATAGAGTATTCATCCCCTTTGGTTACAATATATTCATTGCTTTCTGGACGGGCCATTACGCAGCCGAGAAGATAGGCTGTGAGGTAGTCCCTGGTGGTGTGCTAGATACTGAAGCCCGGATTCTGAAGATGCAGGAGGTGAGGGCGACTGCTCTCATAGCAACACCAACCTACCTGTTGCGTATGGCTGAGGTAGCCAAAACCAAGCTGGGTATAGGCCCGGCCACGGATCTATGTGTCACCAAGATAGCGACCGGGGCGGAACCTGGAGGCAGTATCCCCGCAACAAAGAAACGAATTGAAGAGACCTGGGGAGCCAAGCTCTATGAACACTCAGGGGGTACTGAAATGGGGGCTTGGAATTATGAATGCGTTGCTCAGTGTGGCTTACATGTTAATGAAGGCCTCTTCCTCGTCGAGATAGAAGACGTCGACACCGGTGAGCTTATCACTGACCCAAATAGAATGGGGAAAATGGTGATTACCTCCTTTGATCGCCTCGCCCAGCCCTGCGTCAGGTTTGATTCTAAGGATATGATCCAGTGGAGCTCAATAGACAGGTGTGAGTGTGGCCGAACCTTTCGTCTGATCAAGGGTGGCATTATTGGTCGGGCTGATGATATTACCAAGGTAAAAGGAGTGTTGTTTGCCCCCAGTTCTGTTGAAGAAGTGGTTAGAGGCATACCGGAGCTTGGTAACGAGTATGAAATAATAGTTGCTAGGAAGGGCGATGTAGACGGCATTACATTAAGAATAGAGCTCCTTCCCCAACACCGCGAGAGAATTAGTGCAGTGCGGGAAGAGTTAGTACGGCAGCTCAGAATAAAGACCAACCTGAGATATAATCTGGAGTTTTGCGACTACGGGACATTGCCGAGATATGAAGTCAAGTCTAAAAGGTTTAAGGACTTAAGAAAAGGAAGCTAAATTGATGCTAGAGGAACATAATATTAAGCTCATCACTGATAAAATTGAAACGATTAAACGAACAGCCACGGAACTGAAAAAAATATCTGGCGGAATTCAAGCCATAGATAGGAACGCCGACCGTATTCTAGCTAGTGTAAAGATGCTGGAAATAAATATTTCGGACGCTGTTGATATTATCACTGTAGATGAGATGGAACGATGAGAACTACAGAAAAACGCAAAGGCACAGCAAAATATATTACCGGCGAAGTAAAGAGATTTGACCAAAAGAATGAGATGTTCAAAAGGCCAAGGTGGGACCCAGTCATGGCAGAAGGAGCCAAAAAGATTTTTGGCTATGTTTATCCTAAAGATACATACGGGCACACTCTTAAAGATATAGCATTTAAGAATGCTGCCTGGCACATAGAGACCGGATTTGCTCATGGGAATGTAATTCACAATACTGGTATGTATACATGGAACATGCCACTTGTTGGAGTAAGCCGGGTACCCTCGGGTCTAAAACTGGAGGTAGAGCATCCGGCAAAGATATCGCAGGATATAAAGAAGGTGGCTAAGTTCTTTGGTGCCTCCCAGGTGGGAATTTGCGAACTGGACCGGCGGTGGGTGTATTCTCACTCTTTCCACTTCGCAACTAAGGAGCACAAGGAGTTAGAAATACCAGATGAGTATAAGTATGCTGTAGTCATGGTCTTTGAAATGGACTATGAATTAGCCAAAACATCTCCTGCCCTGCCAGCCGAAGGTACCGAAGGTAAAGCTTACTCAATAATGGCAGTTGTAGCTACTATGGTAGCTCAATTTATCCGCGGGCTGGGCTATAAGGCGATACCCAGTGGTAATGATACTGCGATTAATATTCCCTTAGCTATTGATGCTGGGTTGGGTGAACTGGGGAGAAACGGGCTGCTGATTACCCCACAATATGGACCGCGGGTCAGGATAAGCAAGGTCGTTACCGACCTACCACTGGTTCCCGATGAGCCAGTTGACTTCGGCGTACTTCACTACTGTGAAGTTTGTAAGAAGTGCGCGAGATACTGCCCTAGTCAAGCTATTATGGGGGGTGAAAGAACTACTGAGCCCAACAATATTTCCAATGCCAGTGGTGAACTAAAGTGGCCAATAGATGCCGAAAAGTGCCTTGCTTTTTGGTCCCGTAATGAAGGCTCATGCATGAACTGCATCAGAGTCTGTCCATTCAATAAGCCATCGGGCAAGCTGCATGACATATCAAGGTGGCTGGTCAAGCATACCCCTTGGTTAGACTCGTTTATGGTTAAGCTGGACGACCTCTTCGGCTATGGTAAACAGACAAAACTTAAGCTTTGGAGTAAGTAAATGCTTGATGGAGGAGCAGCCGATGGATAGAGCAAGATACTGGAATGCGATTACTGAAACTATGTCCAGGGAACAACTAGAGAAGTTACAGCTAAATGCCTTTAGAAAGAGAGTGAAGTGGGCGATAGATAACAGCCCCTTTTATCAAAAGATATATCGCCAGGCTGGGATAGAACCTGAGAATATAAAAACCATGGATGATGTGAGAAAGGTTCCCTTGGTTAGCAAGGAAGAGTTGAGAGCAGCCCAGCAGGCTGAGCCTCATCTCTATGGAGAAACCCTTGCTGTGCCGGTTAGCGAACTAACTGCTTATCATCAAACGGCAGGAACTACAGGTAAGTCGCTGTATGTAACTGATACCTATGAAAGCTGGCAAAATATGGTTGAAGCCTTTTGTTATAACATCTATGCCATGGGGTTAAGAAATACAGATAGGGTATTCATTGCCTTCCCCTATAATGTATTTATTGCCTTTTGGGTGGGGCACTATGCTGCGGAGAAAATTGGCTGTGAGGTAGTACCTGGCGGGACAATGAGCACCAGAGCCAGGATTAACAAAATGAAAGAAGTAAGAGCAACAGCCCTGATGTGCACTCCGACCTACGGCTTGCGAATGGCAGAGGTAGCTCAGGAAATGGGCATAGATCTGGCAAATGACCTTGCAGTGCGGAAGATAATTTGTGCCGGGGAACCTATGCCTGAGGCAACTAGGTTGAACTTAGAGCAGTTATGGAGATCTGACGTCTATGACCATATCGGCACAGCTGAAGTTGGTCCCTGGGGCTACATGTGTGAGCAAAAAAAAGGACTTCATCTGCTCGAATCAATGTTCTTGTTTGAATTTCTTGACTTAGAAACAACGTCTAAACCAATCCAGCTGGGGGAAGTGGGAGTAACCGTCATCACCACCCTATTCAAGCGGTCTTTCCCCACCATTCGATATAACCTGAAGGATATTGTGCAATTGAGCGCCAGGAAGTGCCCATGTGGTCGAACCTTTAGAATGATCGATAGTATACGGGGTCGAACTGATAATCTGACCAAAATCAGGGGGGTGCTGTTTACCCCATTGAGCATTGAAGAGGTCATAAGGGATAATTTTCCACAGATTGTTGAATTTGAGACTGTGGTTACAACAGCCGGGACACAGGATAATCTTCTCCTCAAGATAGAGCTGAACCCTTCAGTCAACCCTCAGGATTTTTCAAGTATTGAGAACAGGTTGGTGGAGACGCTAAAATTTAAGACCAATCTCACATTCGCCGTCGAATTTGTTCCACAGCAGACATTACCTAGATACGAGTACAAATCAGCCAGATTTAAGGATCTAAGGAGGGAGTGAGAAAGTGGAGCCTGAGAATAATTATAGTCTTGAGGCTATAGACAAGCAGATAAAAAACATAGTGGTAGCAGCTGAGGAATTGAAGAGGCTATCGAGTGGAGTACCAGCTATAGACAAGAATGCTGAGGCCATTTTGACTTTTGCTCATATACTCGAAAATGATGTGTCAGATATTCTTGAACTAGATGAGGAAAGGAGGTGACAGATGTAGCATTTTAGTGCAACTCTTTAAAAGGGACTAATCCTTTGACAGATGAAGTTGAGGACAAGAATTTTCTTACGAAGGAGATGAAAATGAGTAATGTTGATTCCTTATATGATGAGCTCTTATCTACTTTTCCTGAAGATCGCATAAGCCGCGATGAAGCAATTCTCACCAGTTATGCAACAGACCTGTCTTCTCCGCCAGGAGTAGCTACTCTTCCCACCATGGTTGTTTTACCAAAAACAACTGACGAGGTCAAAAATCTCTTAGTAGCTGCTAACCGCTTTAAAGTTCCTGTAGTTCCAATGTCCCGGGGTGCAAATATAGCTGGTCTGGCACTGCCTAAAAAAGGTGAGGTAGTAGTTGACCTCAGGCTCATGAATAAAATAATAGAAATTAACTCTGATGCTGCTTATGCGCTTATTGAACCTGGGGTTACGCACCAGCAATTAAGCCTTGAAGCTAAAAAGAAGGGATTCATAAACCACTTGCCAACTGCTACTGGTGGGGGTAGCTCGGTAGCTAATGCCCTCATGCGTCCCTCCGGGAATTTATCAGCCAGGTGGGATCCTGACCCTGTATTAGCTTTAGAAGTTGTGACTCCCAGCGGTGACATTATAAGGACTGGTTCAGCCAGCTTTGAAAACGCAGGATGGCGTGCTCGATACGGACCTTTCCCTGACCTCACAGGCTTATTTACTTGCTCTTATGGAACGCTGGGAATTGTAACTAAAGTGGCAGTGAAGCTTATAGACAGAGGCGAAGAGGAAAGGCTGCTAGTTACCAAGTTTGATAGTTTTCCCCCGGCGCTGGAGTACATGAAGCTTATAGTGAGACGAAACCTAGCCGACAGCGTGACTTTCTGGAATTGGGTTTGGAACCTCTTCCATGAGTTGATGGCTTCCAAATTGCAGAAACTCCCACCGGAAATGTTGAAAGAAGACCAGAAAACACCACCTCCAGGTATGCCATTTGGTATTGCTTCGGCGCGGCTTAGTGGGTATAAAGAGGTTATTGATGCTCAAGAGAAAACCTGCATCAGATTAGCTAGGGAACTCGGTGGAGATTACATGCCACCGCAAGAAGTCGAAGCAACGCATCCAGGCACATGGGCATACCTTAATTCCTACTTTGTCGACGGCATGCACTTAAAGCCGGGTGAGGAGTCAACAATGAGAGCTGCTTTATGGCTCCCAGGCTGGCTGATAAATGCCGAGCCCTCAGGGGTTCTTGCACTGGAAAAGGAGATGTGGAACTTCGCCAAGAAAGAAGCCAAGCCGCCTTACATGTTCAGAGCTTTACCTTTCAACCACGCTAGGGAATTTTTCTTTGCTTTTGTAATACTTATTAGCGGCTCTCTGGAAGAGGAAAAGGACTATATGCTCCATCTAACGAGTGCGTATACCAACCTTTACCATGAGTTGTTAGCTAAGCACGGAGCCATCATGTTCCGATTTAGACAAGACCCTACATATTTTGCCTTAACAGGACCGTATGGAGAGCTCCTTAGAAAGATTAAAAATATTATTGACCCCAATAATATTATGCATCCAGGAGTCAATCTATTTTAGGAGGTAAGTTATGAGTGATGGAATCAAACTAAACGAACATCTTTACAATTTCACAACGAGATGCGTAAGGTGTGCAGGGTGTACCTTTGGGTATAAGAATGCTGAATTCGAGGCAGTCTGCCCCATTTATAAAAAGTTCAACTTTTTCACCTATAGCCTTGGCGGTACAGCACAGCTAGCCCGGGCACTACATGAGGGAAGAATTGATTTAACGGAATCAATGGCTGACATGCTCTATCACTGTACTACCTGCGGCGCATGCGGTGAAATGTGTGCCGAAGTGGATTTCCCCGATACGATGGAGATGCAGCATGAGTTGAGAGCCAGATGTGTTGAACTAGGTCAAGTACCCTTTGCTCATGTAATTACAATTGAGGGCTTGAAGAAAGACGATAACATGATGCAAAAGCCGAAAGCGGAGCGTGGTAAATGGGCTCAGGGCCTAAAGGTAAAGGATATCACCAAAGAAAAGGCAGAGGTTTACTATCATGCTGGCTGCAGATGTTGTTTTGACGAAGAATTATGGCCAATGGCCAGGAGTGCTGTAAATCTGCTAAAGAAAGCGGGCGTTGACGTTGGTATTGCTGGAAAGGATGAGGTCTGCTGTGGAGGTCGTGCCTTTGAGATAGGATATCAGGGAGAGTTCACCAAGTATGCCGAGAGCAATATGGAAATGCTAAAAACAGCTGGTATAAAAACATTGGTGACTTCTTGTGCTGATTGTTACTATGCTTTTAAGGTTCTCTATGACATGGCTGGTAAGAAGGGTGATTTGGAAGTGCTACATATTACAGAGTACCTTAATAGGTTAATAAAGGAAGATAGGCTAAAGTTAACGAAGAGTGTTCCTGTAGTGGCAACCTACCATGACCCTTGCCATCTAGGGAGGAAAGTTGAGCCCTGGATACGCCAGGAAGGAAAACTAAAGGGTGGTGAAATCTATCAGCCTCCGAGGGAGATACTTAATAGTATCCCTGGTCTAAAGCTCGCTGAGATGCGTCGAATCAAGGAAAATGCCTGGTGTTGTGGTGCTGGAGGAGGAGCAATCGATGCGTACCCAGATTTTGCTCTGTGGGCTGCTTTGGAAAGGATAGATGAAGCGAAATCTACAGGAGCTGATGTGTTAGTTACGGCATGCCCCTGGTGCAAAAGGAACTTTACTGATGCCCTCAAGGAAAATAATAGTACGCTCAAGCTATATGATATTGCTGAGCTTGTAGAACAGGCGCTTTAGGCTGGAAAGAGAAATAAAGTCAGGAGGTTCTTTCGTGATCTGATGAATATTGTTGTTTGTATGAAACAGGTTTCCGATCCGGAAGCCCCAGTCTCGGCCTACAAGATAGATGCTGAGGGAAAGCGTGTTATTCTAAAAGGTATACCACCGGTGTTATCTCCTTTTGATGAAAACGCACTCGAGGCGGCACTGCGAATTAAAGATGCTCATGGAAGTAAAGTAACCGTGATAAGTGTGGGGCGAAATTTATCTAGGCCAGTTCTGATGAAATCTTTAGCTGCTGGTGCTGATGAGCTGCTTCTCTTGGAGGATAGTGTTTTTGAAGAAATGGATAGTTATGCTACTACCTTTACGCTAGTAAGCGCCATCAAGAGGCTAGGACAGTATGATCTTATCTTCACTGGGAGGCAAGCTGCTGATTCAAATGCTGGTGTTGTAGGTTCTGGTATCGCTGAGCTCTTGGGCATTCCCTGCATCACTGTAGCCCGTAAAATTGAACTTGACGATGATAAAATAATAGCAGAGCGGGTGGTATCAGATGGTTACGAAGTAGTTGAGGCACCTTTGCCCAGTTTAATTACGGTAGGTAATGAGCTAGGCGAGCTACGCTATCCTACTATGCAAGAGCTAGTTGCATCTCGAAAGAAACCAGTCATGACCTGGAATGCTCAGGAACTTGGGGTCGATCCTGTCCAGATAAGGCGAACCAAGCTGCTCAGGTTATTTATCCCGCAGAAAGAGAGCAGATGTGAGATTGTGGGAGGTGAAACTCCCGAAGAAATGGGTGCTAATCTAGCTCTCAAACTGCGCGAGACTCGGATACTGTAAAGTAGCTCAAGTGGAACTTAGAAATGGAAGACACGAAACAGACAGCTACAGCTCAAATAATCAAAAGTACCTGTGGCCTTTGCCCGATTGGATGCGGCATATTAGTCCATGTGGATAATGGACGGGTTACCAAGGTTGAAGGTGACCCCGACAGCCCCCTCAATAAGGGAGAGTTATGTCCCAAGGGGCTTGCCTCGCTAGAGTATCTCTACTATCCCAACCGACTACAGGATCCCCTTAAACGGATGGGCGAGAGGGGAGAGGGTGAGTGGCTGTCAGTTTCCTGGGATGAAGCCTTAGACACGGTAGCCAGTGAATTAGCCAAGGCTAGAGACAGGTATGGCGCTGAGTCAATAGCCTTCATTGGTGGAGCAGCTAAAGGTTTACAGGAAAGTTATTTAGCTAGGTTGGCAAACATTTTTGGCACGCCAAATGTTGCCTGGCAGGGACATGTCTGCTTCGTGCCAAGAACTTTGGCATCCAGAATCACTTATGGCTTCTATGCAATTCCCGACTATGACTACCCACCAGCCTGCATTGTGGTCTGGGGCAAGAACATGGCAGAAACACTCCATCATGCCTACCAGAGAGTGATTAAAGCTATAAGTAAAGGGGCAAAGCTCATAGTGATTGACCCCAGGCAGATTGATTTAGCGGCAAAGTCAGATTTGTGGCTACAGCCAAGACCAGGCTCAGATTTAGCACTGGCTCTGGGGATGATAAATGTAATCATAAACGAGGGACTTTTTGATAAGGCTTTCGTTGACAACTGGACAGTCGGCTTCGATGAGCTTAAAGCTCATATCCAGGATTATTCCCCGGAAAGGGTCTCCGATATTACCTGGGTGCCGGTAGAGAGAATCAGGCAAGCTGCCAGGCTCTATGCCCAGACTAAACCTGCCTGCATTCAGTGGGGGAATGCCATTGACCAGGGTGTTAACAGCTTCCAAACAGCTCGCGCTATTTGTATGCTGAGGGTTATTACTGGTAACCTGGCCATACCTGGTGGAGAAATACAGCCATTGCCGCTACAACTGGTCGGCCGCAGGTCACCTGAATTGGAGAGGTGTGATAAAATGCCGCTAGATAGGTGGCAGGAAAGAGTGGGGGTAGACTTGAAGTTGATGCCACTGATGGGATATGTACAGCCTCAAAGTATAATAAAAGCTATCATAGAGGAAGACCCTTATCCTGTCCGCGTCGCTTATGTTCAGGGAGGCAACCCTATTTCGAGTTACAGTAACACACGAGAGACGTACGAAGCACTTAGGAAACTGAACTTTTTGGCAGTGGCTGACATGTTCATGACACCAACTGCTGCTTTGGCTGATATAGTGCTGCCCATAGCCACTTATCTTGAATTTGACAGTATTGTAACACCACCATATTCCTACCCTGTAGCCTCAGTTCAGCAGAAGGTTACCAGAATAGGCGAGTGCCGCTCAGACTATGAAATCCTGAGCCAGTTGGCAACAAAGCTTGGTTTGGGAGAGTATTTCTGGGACAGCGAAGAGCAGTGCTTGGACTATATCCTAGCGCCCTCCGGTATAACGTTCGATGAATTCAGAAAAATTGGAATAATTCCCGGGGCTAAGCAATACAGAAGTTATGCCACTAAAAATCTTGAAACACCTTCGGGAAAGGTTGAAATATATTCCAACCAGCTCAAAGAGTGGGGCCTAGACCCGCTACCAGTTTACTATAAGCCCCCTGAGACGCCATACAGCACCCCTGAATTAGCTAAGGAATATTCCTTAATTCTGACCACCTGGAAGTCAGCTCCATTCCGACATTCGGGAGGAAAACAAATGATTACCTTACGAGGAATGCATCCAGAACCGATGGTTAGCATCCATCCCCAAACGGCAAATGGGCTAGGGATAAGAAATTGTGATTGGGTATATATCGAAACTAAGCGGGGTAGAATAAAGCAAAAAGCTGTTCTAACAACCAATATTGACCCAAGAGTCGTTGGTGTTGATTACGCTTGGTGGTTCCCAGAAAGGGGAGCGTCAGATTCATATGGTTGGGCAGAATCAAATGTTAATATCCTGACGGATGATAAGCCTCCGTATAACCGCGAGGTGGGTTCCACTAACTTAAGAGGCATGCTTTGTAAGGTCTATAAGGTGTAATGGCAGGCGGGCTCTGCCAGGGGAAACTGAGGCGGACTAGAGGTTTCAACCATTTTCCTCTAGTTCACTATTTCGTCTCCCCCTCCCATGTGGGTAGCCTCAGCTGTAATTGGGCAAGTGGCATCCCGTCTTGTTAATTATGCGTTTTACATTCTGTTGCACAAAAGGGCCAGTATGTGTTGTCGCTGGTATTCATCTTGATAATATTACCAGCGAAGAAATAAACAAGGTTCTGGAAGAAGCTGGTAGCTTAGTAAGCGA
>Ga0209121_10003140_pt1 | contig 16196 bp, 12 predicted proteins | sample Cruoilmetagenom3_FD_187292 | JGI IMG/M metagenome (GOLD analysis project Ga0209121, IMG submission 187292) | Oil polluted marine microbial communities from Coal Oil Point, Santa Barbara, California, USA - Sample 3 (SPAdes) (version 2) | ecosystem: Environmental > Aquatic > Marine > Oil seeps ... | reverse complement strand
GCCCACTCTCGTAGATTGCCTGCAGATCAGTGCGCTGCAAATCGGTGAGCGGGCCGTCAATGCCCTTGAGGATGACCCGGGAGAAGCCGATGATGGAGTTGAGGGGGGTACGCAGTTCGTGGGACATGTTGGCCACGAACTGGGATTTGAGGCGATCCAGTTCTTTCAGGCGCTCGGCGGTGCGCTGGATTTCCTCAAACAGCCGGGCGTTTTCGATGGCGTTGGCCAGTTGGTCAGCCATGGTCTGCAACACAGCCGCGTCTTCGTCTGTGAAAGCGGCCTCCTCCGTGCTCTGCACGTCGAGCGCGCCGATGACCTCACCGTGCACCCGCAGCGGCAGCGTCATCTCCGAGCGCGTCTCGGGCAGGTCGGGATTGACGAAGTGCACTGCATCCTTGCCCACGTCCAGCGCGATGCGCGGCTTGCCGGTATCGGTGACGTAGCCCACCATACCTACTTTGCCCACTTCCAGTTTGTGACCACGGGCCAGCATGCGCCTGCCTCCTTCAGAGGAGGCAGCGCGGAAGACGGCATACTCCCGTTTGTCATCCACGAGAAAGACACCAGCGTGGTAGAAGCCGAACTGCTCGGAGATGAGATGCACCGTCTCATGGAGAAGTTGGTCCACGTCGAGGATAGCGGCAGCATCGCGGGCGACTTCGGAGGCAGCGGCCAACTGGGTCGCCCTCCGTTCCGTCTCCTCCAACAACCGGATCCGCTCCAGCGCCATGGCAGCCTGCCCGGCCACAGCGCGATAGAGGCGCACCTCCCGCTCGCCTAAGTCATAAGTCCCTTCCAGCGACTCGACCAGCAGCCAGCCCAGATGCCGCCCGCCAGCGAGAAGGGGAATGATGGCAGCCGCTTTGACGTCCAGCATATTCAGGAAGACGTGACGAGAGACTTCGTCAACCTCCGGTGAAGTGGCCACGTCCGAGATAACCACGGGCTCGGTGACCATCCCGGCGATGAGAGGAATCTGGGAGACAGCCCAACGGTCGCCGAGCACGGCAGGACGTTCGCCCCCCGGTTCCCAGGCGGCCTCAATCTCCACTATGGGATCCTCAGGCGGGCTGGTGGGATCTATCAGAGCCAGGACGCAACGCCCCACCTCCGGCGCGACCACGTGACCGGTGAGGGCACGCAGCACGTCGTCGGATGTGCGGGCGACGACCATGGCCCGGCTGGCGCGGTAGAGGGCATCCGTCTCCGCCAGGGTGGTCTGTACCTGCTCGAACAGGTGGGCATTCTGAATCGCCATGGAAGCATGAGCCACAATCGTCTCCGCCAGGCGCATCTCGTCGGGCGTGAAGGTACGGTCCGCTTCCAGAACATCCAGGCCAAACGTGCCAATCACCTTGTTCCCGGCAATCAGCGGCAAAATCATCAATGTCTGCGTTCCCCTCCAGCGCATCACCTCGTGGATCGAGGCAGTGAGAGGGCTGGTTTGGGCATCGGGAACGACCAGGGGACGCTGGGTGGCGACCACCTGCTGCGAAGAGGGGTTGTCCTCGAGTGGCAGCACCACTCCCACGGCACTAGGGCTATCCGGTGCACTGGACCTGTCGGCCACGACGGTCAAGGCAGTGCGTTCTTCGTTGAGCAGGGCAATGCCCACATGCCCCAACGAGAACGCATCAATCAGCTCGGCTGCTATGGCATCCAGAGCATCGTGCAGGTCGAGGAAGGAGACCGCCGCCGAGACGACACGGTTAATCAGCGCCAGTTCTTCCGTGCGGTGCCGGGTTTCCTGGAACAGGCGAGCGTTCTCCAGCGCCAGTGACACCTGGCTGCTCACCGCCTCGACGAGGGCAATTTCGTCGGGTGACCACTCTCGCGCCTCGTCTATCTCCTGCAGACCGAGGACGCCGATGATCTGATCGCGCAGTTTGAGCGGCGTCGCCAGCGCGGCCTTAGCCGCCTCTGGCTCGACCAGGGCGACGGGTTCCCCACGCTGCAGGGCCAGGTCGAGCGCCGGTGCTGCCGATTGCCCCATTGGCACGACGTCAACGCGGTCGTAGACGTAGCCCGGCGGGTGCTCCGGCTGCGCCAGTCGGGCCCAGGCGGTGGCGCTGTACTCGCCGTAGAGGAGACTAAGTTCGCGCAGCCGATCCTGCGTCTCCCGGAAGAGGCGGGCGTTCTCGATGGCCACGGCCAACTGGTCGGCCATCGTCTGCAACACAGCAACGTCCTCATCACTGAAAGCGGCTGCCTCGGTAGACTGCACATCGAGAACACCGACGACCTCACCGCGCACGCGCAGTGGCAGCGCCATCTCGGATCGTGTTTCGGGCAGGTCGGGATTACCGAAGAATACCGCGTCCTTGCCTACGTCCAGGGCGATGCGGGGCTCTCCTGTGCCTGCGACGTAGCCGACGATGCCCACCTTGCCCACCGCCAGTTTGTGGCCTCGCTCCAGCATCCGGCGACCACCTTCACTGGAGGCGGCGCGCAGGACAGCGTACTCCTGGGCGTCGTCTAGCAGAAAGACACCGGCGTGGTAGAAGCCGAACCTCTCGGAGATGAGATGTACGGCCTCGTCGAGCAACTGGCCCACGTCGCGGATGGCAGCGGCTTCACGGGCTACTTCGGCGGCGGCCTGCAGTTGGACGGATCGCCGCTCCAGGTCGGCCGTGCGGTCGGCCACACGTTGCTCCAGGCCTTCCATCAACCCGCGCAACTGCACGATCATGCTGGCGAAAGCTTGTGAGAGAACGCCAATCTCGTCACTGCCTGCCCGTGGGAGCGGGGCATCCCACTGACCAATCCCAATCTGCTGAGCCGCTGTGGCCAGTTTTCGGATCGGGTCAGCCAGACGATTGGTCAATAGGAGACCAATCACCACCACTACAGCGAGAATACCTCCGCCAACGGGCAAGATGCGTGCCAACACCAGTGACCTGGTCGAAGCCTCTAACTCCCCCTGCAAAGTGACCATGGCCTGGAGCACTTCGTCTGCCCCAACGACATTGGCCAGGCTCCATCCCATGCTCTCCAGAGGGGCATAGGCAATGAGCAATTCCCTTCCGCCTACCTCCAGTGTGTCAAAGCCGGTCGAACCGTCCATCATCTTGACCAGCACGGGGGCAAACTCCGTTGTAACCTTGCTCAGGTCTGCCCCAAACTCGTCAGGCTCACGGGAGCGCCCCAGGATGTCCCGGTAGCCCTGCTCCGGGAGGGCAATGGTGCGCCCTGTGTCATCAACGAGGAAAGAGTAACCACCACCAAGCAACCGGGCCGCCTCAACGCTGGCACTGATGTCCTCCAGAGTAGTGTCAATACCGATGACCCCTATGAGCTCATCCTGGCTGGTGTAGACGGGGGCGGCAGCCGTGACCATCAGGCCTTTGCCAGTCGCGTCAACATAGACTGGCGACCACACCACCGCCCGCCCTGGGTTGTTCTCCGGGATAGCGTTGACGTACCATGGACGCTGGGTGACTTGAAAGTCTGGTGGAACGACGGCCCCTATGTTGATATTCGGGTAGTATCGAAGTATATCTTTTTCCGTCCCCAGGTATATGGCCACCGTGTTGGGATCGCTTTCATAGATCGGGACCAAAACGAAATCCAGATATGCACCCAACTCCAAGACCGTGCGCAACTCATCGTCTATATCCACGAGGTTGGGAACGAAGGCATCGCTTACATCGGTCTCGTCATTCATATACTGTCCATCGGGTCCGACGAACATGTGATCCTCAACTTGCCAGTAGACTCCACCGATGAAGGCATCTGGCCTCTCAAAGATGCCCGCGGCGTACTGAGCCACATTCTCGGCATCGTGTTGTACTCTCCTCAATATGAGATCGTTCCTTAGAGCATCACCAACGGTCATTTGGCGCAGGTACTCCTCCGCCTGAGCGCGCAACGCCTCGGCACTGACCTGTTGCGCACTCTCTCCCACGTTTTGGACCGAGTTAATACCCAGGTAGCCAACGGTCAGCACCGAGATTGTGGTCAAACTCAACAATAACACCAGCAACCGGGTCCGGATACTCTGTCTAACTCTCGGTTGGTGCCGGCGAAGACCTAGAGATGGCATCGTTTATTCCTCCCCCTCAGACGTGGACTCCAATTCCTGAGGTGACCGCTCGGCTGCTGGCTTCGCTGGCTGCGCGAGTGTGCCCGTGCTCAACTGTACGAATGCCCGGTCGGTGCCCAACGCCCGGCCCAACTCCCGTACCGCCGTCTGCAGGATAGTATCCACATCCATCGAGGCGCGCACTCTGGCGGTAATCTCCCTCAAGTGGCGCTCGTACTCGGCACGTCGCTGTGTTTCTCCGAGCAGTCGAGCACGCTCCAGTGCTACCGCTGCCTGATCGCTCAGCATCTCGTAGAGCCGCAGTGCGCTTTCGGAGAAGGGACCAGGTGTGGTGCGCAACACCACCACCTGGCCGGTCACCCTCTCCCTGGTGCGCAGCGGGATGTTGGTCAGTGCCCTCGCGTCTGTCGCTTCAAAGACCTGGCGCGCATCCTGGGGCAGACGCTCATCCCCCTCCACATCGGCCACTGCCCACAAAGTGCTCACCATCTCGAAGGGGAAGGGACTCTCTGCGATCGGAAGCCGCATGCCGGGTCGGAACTTAGGTTCCCGGTCCCGCCGCCACACTCCCAGGTATAAGAGAGCCTCAGGCTCTCCGGCAGGTGAGAACTCAAACTGCACCACGACGCACCCATCGGCCCCAGTCTCGGCCACGGAGTCAATGATGGCATCAGCCACCTCGCCGGTCGTCGTCGCTATGGTCAGGCGGCGGCTGGCGCGGTAGATGGGGCTGGTTGCCTCCAGCAGCAGTGCCTCGTCGGAGAACCTGCGGGCATTGTCAATCGCTACCGCGATCTGGTCAGCCATGATGCGCAGCGTGCGGACGTCGTCCATGTCGAAGGCGGCCTCCTCCGTGCTCTGCACATCCAGCACCCCCAGCAGCCGTTCGCCGACCACCAGCGGCTGCGTCATCTCCGAGCGGGTGTGGGGAAGGAGCGGGTTGGCAAAGTGGACTGCGTCCTCCCCCACGTCTAGGGCAATGCGTGGCTGGTGGTGGGCTGCGGTCCAGCCGACCATCGAGTGGCCGCCTACCGCTAGCCGGTGTCCCTGGGCCTTCATCTGCCGCCCGACCTCGCCGGTTGCCTCTCGCAGCACTGCCCACTCACCTGTTTCATCTGTCAGGAACACACCAGCGTGGTAGAAGCTGAAGCGGTCACGGATCAAATTCACCGTCCTGCGCAACAACTGATTCACGTCGAAGATAGAGGTGATAGCCCGACCGACCTCGGCGCTGGCCTCCAGTTGAATGGCCCGCCGCTGGATGGCGCAGTTAGCCTCCTGGAGCGCCCGGGTGCGCTCGGCCACCCGCTGCTCCAGTTCGGCGTAGGAGGCCTGGAGCCGGTCGGCCATCTCGTTGAAGGCGGTACCCAGGCGGCCGAACTCGTCTACCCACTCAATGCGAACACGTTCTTCCAAGTGCCCGGCGGCCAGATGGGTGGCCGCTTCGGTCAGCCGTTCTACTGGCTGAGCGACGCTGCGGACGGTGATGAGGGTGGCGCCCAGGGCCGTGGCCGCGATCAACAGCCCCCACACCATGGGAACCACCTGCATCGCGCGGCGAGCAGCCTCGATCTCTACAAAAGCGGCAGCCTGCTGCTCGCCAGTCAGCGTATTGGCTCGCACCATCTCCTCCAGGGCGGCTACGGCCTGATCCAGGCGGGAGAGAGATAGAGAATAGAGGACAGCAGTCAGCAGGAGTAAGGCCAGGATAATGAGCAAACTTCCTGTGAGCCGGGCGCGGATGTTTGTGATGCGCGCGGCGATGATTGACCGTGGTGCTTCGCTTATCTCCCTTTCTTCCCTTTCCTCGGCCCAGCCATGCTGGGTCGGCGGCTGTTCGTCTGACTGCTCTACCTGAACCGGCGATGTTCCTGTCGCTGGTGAATGGGATAGGGCCAATGGTTCGGCCTCACCCTCCGGCGCTGGCACTGAGAGATCGGAGAACAGGTTTTCCAGAGAACGACTCAATCTATCGTCACGCATAATGTCTTACTCCCATCTCTACGCTCCGCGTCCCAGGTGGGGCTCAAGGGTAGATGAGGACGCGATGGGCTTCTTCGTAAGCAACGATTCCCTCCCGACCGATGACGTCGTGCACTCGGCAGCATGTGGCAGGCGGGCGATCAGTTCCCGTGCCAGAGCACGGTACTGGCGGGCAGCCCGCGTGCGGGGCGCGTACCGGGTGATCGGCAGCCCAAAGGCCGGACTTTCCCGCAGCCTGGTGTCCACCTGGATGATGGTCTGGAACAGGGCGTTGGGGAAGCGAGCCCGCATCTGCTCCAGGGTCAGCCGGTGGACTTTGTTGCGCATGTCAAACATGCTTACCAGCAACCGATAGCTGAGCCGAGGGTTGGTCTTGCGCCGCACTAGCTTCACCAGTCCCAGCAACTGATGGAGCGAGCGTACGGCGTAGTATTCACACTGGAAAGGGATAATGAGCAGGTCAGCCGCCGTCAGGGCGTTGAGCGTCAGCGTCCCGAAGGCCGGTGGGCAGTCCATCAGGATGACGTCATAGAGTTGGTGGCGCATGCCGTCCAGGCTCTGTTTCAGCCGGTACTCGTACTCTGGGCGCTTGTACAGCACCTTGTCCAGGACGGAGAGTTCACGGTTGGCCGGTGCCAGGTCGAGCCCCTCTACAGCAGTTTCCCGGCTGACAGCCACCAGGGAACTCTGGCCCATCAGTGCATCGGCCACTGTGTGACGCAACGTCTCTGGTTTGACATCCAGCGATGCGGTCAGGTGAGCCTGAGGATCCAGGTCTACCAGCAGCACCAGCCGGCCCTGTTCTGCCAGACTGCCCCCCAGCGAAAGGCAGGTGGTGGTCTTGGCCACCCCTCCCTTATTATTGGCTACTGCGATCACTATGGTCATTGAGACACTCCATCAGTCCAGACCTCGTCTGGTGTTTCCCGCTTCTCTGGCCGGGGTTGCAGCGGTAGGCTGAATGTGAAAGTCGAGCCTTTCCCCACCTCGCTTTCTACCCATATACGGCCATCGTGCATTTCCACGAATTCTTTGCTCAACGCCAGCCCGATCCCATCCGGCCCATTTCCCCTCTGCTCGAAGTGCTCGAAGATGTGCTCCTGGTCTTGTGGTGCGATGCCCACTCCCGTATCGCTCACGCCGACCAGCACCTCGCCGTCATCAGGCCAGGCATGCACGGCGATGTATCCACGCTCGGTGGACCGGGCAGCGTTGGTCAGCAGGCGCAGCAGCACCTGGCGGATGCGCGCCGCGTCGGCCTGCACTCTCGGCAGGTCTGGGGTGACCTCCTGGCGCAACTCGATCTCCTTGTCGCGTACTAACGCACTGGCAGTGGCCATCACGCTGTTGATGACCTCCACCAAGTCCAGTTCCTGGAATTGCAATTCCATCAGCCCGGCCTCAATCTGCGAGATGTCCAGCAAGTCGTTGATCAGGCCCAGGAGATGCTGACTGTTAGCGTAGACAATCTGGAGGTCCTGTCGCTGCTGATCGCTTATGGGGCCATCCAGTCCCTTGAGGATCAATCGGGAGAAGCCAATGATGTTGGTCAGCGGCTCACGCAGTTCGTGGCTCATGTGGGCCAGGAAGCGAGACTTGAACTCGTCCAGTTCACGCAGGCGACGGGCCGTTTCTTTCTCCTTTTCGTAGGCCCGGGCATTCTCCAACGCGATGGTGGTCTGGTTGGCAACGTTCTGCAAAACGGAGACGCTGTCCGCGTCAAAGCCCTCCTCCCCGGTGCTCAAGACATCGAGCACGCCGACGACCTGATCACCCAATCTGAGCGGCAGCGATGCCTCCGCGCGGATATAGGGGGCGGAAAACGTGTCTCGTGCACGCTCCGCATCCCACCCGATGATGTATGGCTCTCCCGTCAGCGCGGCCTGCCCAACCGCGCTCCCATCCCCAACCTGCACAGGCTGCGCTTTAACGGCCACCATCTCATCCCTGCCGCCCGTTGCTGCTCTTAGCATGGCCCCTTCTCCATTTTCGTCCAACAGGTAAATGCCAACGTAGGAGTAGACAAAACGGTCGTGCACCAACTGCACCACGTTGCGCAGTAATTGGTCCGGTTCCAGGACTGAGGTGGCTGCCTGGCTGACCTCGACGGTGGCGGCGAGTTGGACGGCCCTCCGCTGGAGCTGGTAGTTGGCTTTCTGCAGGAGGGCTGTGCGTTGAGCAACCTTCTCCTCCAGGTCGTCGTACAGAGTCTTCAGTTCCGCCGCCATGCGGTTGAACACGTAGGCCAGGATACCAATCTCATCCCGCGACGTGACGGGCACGCGCTGCTCCAGGTCTCCCCCAGCGATGCAAAGCGCCGACTCGGTCAATTGCACGACCGGGCGCGTGATCTGCCGCGTCACGACCGCAGCGATAACGGCGGTGGCGAGCGCCACCACCAGCGTAGCCCCGATAACGGCAGCGGCGACATTGTCGGTCGTCGCGAAGGCATCCTTCTGAGCCTGCTCCGCCACCAGCACCAGCCCTAGTTCAGGCATCCAACGATAGACCCCAATGATCGGGACGCCGGCGTAGTTCTCGTGGAGCCCCTCCCTATCCCCGCCAGCCAGAGCGGCTTCGATGGCCGGACTGGTCACCACCTGTCCCTGGGGTAACGCCATCCCGCTGGCATCTACCAGGTATATCTCCCCTGTCTCCCCCAGTTCACTCACTGCCTGCAGAATCTGCGCCAGATCGCTCAGGCTGAGCCAGCCGGCCAGCAGTCCGAGCGTCTCGTCATCCGGGCCGATGACGCGCTGGGTGACCACCAGTCCCACGTCGGCGGTTGGGTCGAGTGTGATGAACTGAAGATTGGAGGCTTGTTCAGGTTCAAGCGTGAGTATCTGTTCTGTCAGAGAGCCCTCGGTGTGTGGGCTTCGCCGTGAGCGCTCAGCCGAACGGTCAGTGGAGACTAACACCTGGCCTTCGCTGTTAAGCACGTCCAGGCGGCGAAACGCCGGGTCTTGTTCCAGCACGGCGCGCAACTGGGTACGCAGCGTGTCACGAGCAGTGCCGGCGCCGGCCACGTTGATGGTCAGGATGCTTACGTTTTCTCGAGTGGCGGGCAGGTTCGCCAGAAGCGCCAGATCTGCAGCACGGTCTTCGGCCCACTGGCGGACCTGCGTTTCCATTATTGCGGCGACGGAGGACAGCTTGGCAGTGACTTCACGTTGGATATCGTGCCGTTCGCGCGCGATGGCGTGCCAACTGACGACGCTCAGCGGTAAAATCGCCAGGACCAAGAAAGCAGTCAACAGGGTTCTGCCCAACCCTCCACGCATCCCGATGGTCGGGAGCCGAGCCTGTTCCGTCAAGCCTGGCGACGACATAGCCGTTCATCCATTCCATTCCCGCTGCCCGGATCACTCCAGTTCCCAGATCGCCTCTCCCTGCAGGATACGGCGAATCTGGCTGGGGAAACGGTCTGGGTCAAGCGGCTTGCCAATGAAACCATCAAAGCCAGCGCTGCGGGCGCGATCCATGTTTTCAGTAGAGGCATCAGCGGTCACAGCAACGATGAGAGTATCCTTGAAACACGGGTGGGCACGCAATTTGCCCAGTGCCTGGTAACCATCCTCCTCCGGCAAAAAGATGTCCATCAGGATCAGGTCAATGTGCGATAGCGTCTCCGCGAACTCCAGCACTTGCCAGCCTGAGGCTTTCCACTCGCACTTCTTCACGCCCAGGTAGGCCAGCAAACGCGTGATAAGCACGAAACTCTGGAAGTTGTCCTCGACGACGAGGATTGTGGCGTCTCGCGGTTGTACGCCCATAGCGGCCTCTGTGTGCCCATCCGAAAAGCCACTGAGGTCGGTCTCCGACCGCGCTCACCCGGCTCGGTCAGAGACCAACCGGAGTATTTCTCGGATAGGCTCTAAGTGTGTGGTCTCCGCAGTGCTGCCCTGACTTGCTCCGGCAGCCGGTCTACGTCAATAGGCTTCTGAATATACCCATCGCAGCCTGCCGCCAGTGTGCGTTCCCGGTCCCCTTTCATGACGTTGGCCGTGACGGCCAGGATGGGCACATGCTGTAGGCCGGGCGTGCCACGAAAGCACCTGGTCAGGTCGTACCCATCTATCTCTGGAAGGTTGATGTCCAGCAGGATCAGATCTGGCCGCATCTGAGCGGCCACTTCCAATCCAGAGGGGCCATCAACCGCTTCCAGGACGAAATAACCCTCCGCCTCCAGTACACGTCTGACCAGCAGCCGATTCTCGGCGTTGTCTTCGATATATAGCACGTTGCTCATCAATCCTCCCTTCCCTGTGCCTGATGCTACGCCAGCAACAGGGCGGCGTCTGCGTGTTATGATTATACCAGTTTCCAATGAGCATACCGAGTCCGGTGCGTTACAGATTGGTTACAGTTGCCCACACCAGGGAACGGCCAGGATGTTGACATGTACGGCTATTTGAGGTACCATTTCCTGGTGCAGTGATTTCCGAACACGCAGGCGGGATTTGCCCTTGAATAAGAAAAAAGGAGCAAATAGGCACCGAGTATCTGATTGACATCGGCAAGTTGCAGATGTTCGCCTGGACAGTGACCGCGCTGTCCATCTACGCGGCGATGGAGGAATTCCGCGAGTTGACCGAGTTGCCGGACGTCACGGAGACCATCCTGACACTGATAGGCATCTCACAGGGCGCGTACCTGGGGCTGAAACTGCCCAGGCAAGCGTCACCCACATGACGCCGCCTGTGGCGGGCGGAGCGTGAGCCCCGAAGGTTAGCCTTCGGGCTTCTGGTCAGTACGAGGTGGTATGTGGAGAGACAAGCATGGTTTCTATATGCTCTGCGCTGTGCTGATGGTACGCTCTATACCGGCGTCACCACTGACCTGACACGGCGTGTGGCCGAGCACAATGCTGGCCGGGGGGCGCGTTACACCGCGGGCCGCCGTCCCGTGACACCCGTCGCCGCCTGGCACTTCCCCGACCGGGGGGCAGCACAGAGGGCCGAGGCTCACTTCCGGCGGTTGTCCCGGGCGCGAAAACTGGCACTGATCGCCCAGGAACTCTCCTTCGAGGGCATGACTTTCTGCCGCGACGAGTGCGCCGTCGGCGCCTCGCCCGCGCGTGCTCGCTTCTGCCCCCGCTGCGATGGTTTGTTGGAGACGCTCGTATGTCCAGAAGACAATCATCCACGCCAGGTCTGCACTGTCTGCGGACGCGTCCACTACCGCAACGCCAAGCCCTGCGCTGGCGCTCTGGTCGTGCACGATGGCCGCGTGCTGTTGGTGAAGCGCGCCATTCAACCCTACTTCGGCTATTGGGACATCCCCGGCGGCTTCTTGGAAGAGGACGAACTCCCGGAGACGGGGGCCGTCCGCGAGGTACAGGAGGAGACCGGCCTGGAGGTACGTCTGACCGGCCTGTTCGGTTTCTACATGGATCGTTACAGTTATAGTGACGAGGGGGACTACTGCCTGAACATCTACTTCCTGGCTGAGGTCGTGGGAGGCCAGGAGCACGCTGATGACGACGCGGCCAGCCTGGCCTGGTTCGCTCCTGACGAACTGCCTGAGGAGATCGCCTTTGACCACGTCCGCGTAGTACTGGCCGACTGGGTCCACTGGGCGGAGCAGAGGCGATGAAGATCAATAGGCGATGTCTCCCCGGTCGTCAATGTTTAGGATTTGGATAGTCTGACTGGCACTGTCTACAGCGTAGTGGATACGCACACCACCGAAGCGATACCGATATTCGCCTTTGGGTTTGCCCTTGAGAGGACGAATGCGACGCTGGTAGTGGAAAGGCATCTGAGCGATGATCTCAAACGCTTCACGTAACCGCTGTTTGGTGGCCGGGTCACGATGTCGCTTCAGGAAGGTGCGGGCTGTCGAGGAGACGTGGGTGATCACAAATCGAGTTCGCGTTTCACGCTTTCCCAATTGTGTGCTCCTCCTGTTGCAAACTCGTGCCGCGCGGCCTCAAGGCGGGTCTGCAACGCTACATCTACTCGTTCCTCCGCTGTCAAGCGCCAGTTCTCGATCAACTCGGCTACCTCATCCCATTGACCGGCCCCAACGGCCCGTGCGACGGCTTGAAGAAGCTCTTGGTAGAACATCGCCCGCTCCTCTGCATCGAAACGAGCGAGCCACTCGAAATACGCGGGAATGACAAGTTCAAACGAGCGTGCAGGCTGCATCACATACGGCGCTGCTGTCTCTTTGAGTGCAATTATCTTGCTCATTGAGATTGCCTCCTCGGCTTGTAGTGTACCGCACATAGGCTGGCCTGTCAACTCTGGCGAGCAGGAGGAAGTATGAAGGACGTTTTTCGCACTTTCTGGGAAGCACTGAAGGATCTCTGGGACGAGTTGTTCCTCCTAGCGTTGATGAATATAGTCACCGCGCTGCTGGCAATCCCGGTGATCACGTTGCCGCCGGCACTGGCCGGGCTATGGAATGCGGCGAACCGGGTGGCGCAGGGAAAGGCTACTGGCTGGAGCGACTACTTCGAGGGCTTCCGGCGCTACTTCTGGAAAGCGTGGGGGCTGGCGCTGCTCAACATTCTGGCGGTCGTCGTCGTGATCACCAACCTCCGATTCTACACGCCGGGCAGTGCCCCCTTCGAGATTCACCCCATGCTGAGCCTGTGGATGCGCGCATTCTGGATGGCGGTGGCGCTCCTATGGTTGGCCTTACAGATGTATCCTCTGGCGCTGCTGCTGGAGCAGGAGGATCAGCGACTGCGGGTGGCCTTGCGCAACACAGCCGTGATCTTCATCACCAACCCTGGCTTCACCCTCGTGCTGGCAGTGTTGCTGTTGATAGTAGCCGTCATCAGCACGCTACTATCGCCATTGTGGTTCTTCCTCACGCCGGCACTCTTTGCCGTCATTTGCAACAAGGCCGTGCAGCACCTGCTGAAGCCATACCGGGAGCAGGCACAGGCGGAAGAGGAAGGCGAAAGAGGCCCATTGGACGAAGAATAAAAGCCGGAACAGGCCAGCCCTATTCCGCCGCGGGCATAGAGATGTAGTCAGAGATGACCAAATGCTATTTGACACAGCCAGCGAGTAATGCTACTATTGCGTGATGAGGTGGAACCGATGAGAGTGCTCTGGACCAGCCCCCACTGCCGACCCGACTGGCTCGACCTCCTGGGTGAGGAGTCGCAGGGCGGGCAGAGCGTGGTGATGAACAGATTGCCCCACGCCCTGACCCGCGCCGACCCGACCATCCGCGTGGACATTTTCACCCGCCTGCAAGACAGCGACCCCCACGCCACCACGCCAGTCAAGTTCCTCGACGGTGATCTCCGCGTGCGGCTCATCCGCCTCCCCTGCGGCCCCACCGACCAGTACCTCCCTAAGGAGCGCCTCTACGGAGAGCCTATCGCTGAGTTTGTCGAGCACATCCTGGCCTTCGCTGAACACGAGGGGCTGCATTACGACCTGCTGCACGGCCACTACGCCGATGGCTGGGAGACGATCACATCCCTTAAGGCCCGCTGGCCCCACCGTCTCCCTACGCTACTCACCACCCACTCCCTGGGCCGGCGCAAGCGGGCCGACAGCCTGGCACGGAACGAAGCGCCGCCGGAGGAGCTTGACCGCCGCTACAATTTCCCAGTGCGTATCGCCTCTGAGGAGCACTCGCTGGCCGCCGCCGACCACATCCTGCCACTTTCGACATCTGAGGCAGAGTTCCTGGCCGCGCACTACGAGGCCGTCCCCCCGGGTGACCCGCGCGTGACTGTCATTCCCAACGGCATTGGCCCGGCCGACTTCCCGCCCGCCCCGGCGGGGACCCGGTCCCAGGTGCGCGAGGGGCTGGGCGTGGCCGATTCCGAGTTCCTCCTGCTGGTGCCTTCGCGGGTGGACCCTCGCAAAGGGCAGGAAAACATCCTCCGGGCACTTATCGAGACCCGGGAGGCCCGGCCTGCACTAGACGTAGGACATAGGACACAGGACACAGGACATATCCGCCTCTTGCTCTTGGCCTGGCCCGACCCTCCCACCGGCTATGCCGCCCGGCTGAAACGGTTCATCGCCGAACATAGCCTGGACGACTGCGTTCTCACCCATCCCCCGGTGCCCCACGCACGTATGCCCGACTACTTCGCCGCCGCCGACGGTGTGGCGCTCCCTTCGCAAGAGTACTTCTCCATCGTCATGTTGGAGGCGATGCTGCTGGAGCGTCCCCTCATCGCCAGCGTCCACGGCGGCTCGCGGGACGTCATCACCGACGGCGTCAACGGGCTGCTGGTGGATCACAACGATGTGGCGCAGTTGGCACAGGCAGTCGTGCGGCTCGTGGGCATGGACGAGATGGTGCGACGTGAGATGGGGCGCCGGGCGCGCCAGACCATCCTGGGGGGCTATACCTGGGATCGGGTCGCGCAGCGGTTGCTGACCATCTATCGCCGGGCGGCAGTCCCCCAACCTTAAAATTTCCTTTCCCCCTATTGACAAAATCCTGCTTTTCAGTTACAATGATAATGCTAACGCGTGTTACTAAACCGTGTTACTAAACTGTGTTACCTAGCGAAAGGGGTAACCAACTGGTGGCCGGATCCCGTCCCACTCAGCGCCAGATCGCCGAGGAAGCTGGCGTTTCCCGCACAACCGTCTCCCTCGTACTCAACGATGTGCCGGGTGTGCACATCAGCCCCGAGACGCGCCAGCGCGTCCTCGAAGTGGCCCGCCGCCTGAACTACTACCCCGACGCGGCCGCCCGTACCCTCGCCAGCGGCCGCACCCACACTATCGGCTTCGTCCTCTGCCAGAGCCCCGACCGCATCTTCGCCGACGCCTTCCTGCCCGAGGTGCTGCGCGGCGTGGGCGACGCCGTGCAGGAGAACGGCTTCCGCGTGCTGATTCATTCCGTGGAAGACGTGACGGCACCCGATGCTTACATCGGCCTGGCGCGTGAAAAGCACGCCGACGGCATCATCCTCTCCGGCCCCCGCTCGGACGACGATCAACTTCCACACCTGAAGGCCGAGGGCTTCCCGATGGTGCTCCTGGGACAGTTGCCCGGCTCGGGCATCCCTTTCGTGGACGTGGACAACGTGGGGGCAGCCAGGCAGGCAGTGGAGCACCTGATTGGATTGGGTCACCGGCGGGTAGGAATGATCACCAACGCGCCGCTGGAGTACACCGCCGCCCGTGACCGGCTGGCTGGCTACCGGCAGGTGTTGGAGAAGGCTGGGCTTTCCTTCGACGAAGGGCTGGTACGCTACGGCGACTTCCGCGAGGAGAGCGGTCGCGTGGGGATGGACCAGTTGCTCGACCTGCCCGAACCTCCCACTGCCGTCTTCGTCGCCTGCGACCTGGTGGCCTTTGGCGCACTGGAGGCCATCAAGGAACGCAATCTGACCGTCCCCGGCGACATCGCGCTGGTCGGATTCGACGACGTGCGACTGGCGCACTATGTGGACCCGCCGCTGACGACGGTGCGCCTGCCGGCCTACGAACTGGGCTATCGAGCCGCGACGCTGCTGACCCAACTGATCAGCGGCGCGACATCCGAGGAACAAGGAATCCTCTTGCAGACCGAACTGGTCGTGCGGCAATCATGTGGAGCGACCAGTCATAGATCATCATCCGAAGAAGGGAGGTGAGTTGAAGAGAGTAAGATATAGTCAATATCGCAGGGCCTCGTAGAGGCTTTAGAGTTCGTCCGAGTCAGAACCAAAATCAAGGAGGAAAGAGAAATGTCTAAGTATGTGAAGTGGATTCTGCTGTCGGTGCTGGTGATGAGCATGCTGCTGGCAGCCTGTGCTCAACCCACGCCCGCCCCTACAGAGAAACCAGAACCAACTGAGGCGCCGCCCACTGAAGTGCCCTCTGCGCCACCGGCCGGGGGGATCGACTGCATGGGTGCGCAGGCAGGTGACGAGGTCACAATGCTCTACCAGTGGTCAGGCACCGAGGAAGAGAATCTGAACGCGATCCTCAAGCCGGTGGTAGACGCCTGCGGTATCGTGCTGGCCCCCGAATCCACGCGCGACCACGCGCTGCTGGATACGCGAGTTGAGGCCGGCACCCCGCCCGACATCGCCTTCTGGACCGCCTCCGCTATGGACCTGTACCAGGATCAACTGGTCGCCATAGACGAGGCCGGCGGCAACCCCGACAACTATGCTGGCTTCTGGAAGGATATGGGTACCCGTGGTGGCAAGTGGGTAGGCTTGATGGTCAAGGCCGACATCAAGTCCATC
>Ga0209121_10003139_pt1 | contig 16200 bp, 14 predicted proteins | sample Cruoilmetagenom3_FD_187292 | JGI IMG/M metagenome (GOLD analysis project Ga0209121, IMG submission 187292) | Oil polluted marine microbial communities from Coal Oil Point, Santa Barbara, California, USA - Sample 3 (SPAdes) (version 2) | ecosystem: Environmental > Aquatic > Marine > Oil seeps ... | reverse complement strand
TAATCTCCTCTTTCCCCACTGCGGCAAAGATATCCATCCCCGCCGATCCCCCGGTCATATAGCTGGGCAGGGGAATATCTTCATTGCCATCCAATCTCTCAATGGACGCTCTTATCTTCTCCATAACGGCAGTCCCTGCAAAAACGTATTAAATAATGAACGTCCAACGTCGAACTTATTAATGCAAATACTAAAATGAAAAAACACCCTGCGCTTCTCATTTTAGTATTTGCATTTCTCAATGTTCAATGTCCATTCTTCCCCTTCTATCCTCTGAGCCCTGACGTGATGTCCTTCTCTGAAACTCTTCCCAGGGCCGCCAAAGAAAGGAGATCGGTTCTAAAGACATCATTGGCCAGGGTCATGATATCTTCTCCGCTGACATCTTCAATATTCGCGACAACCTCCTCCATTGGGATGTCGCGTCCAAAAAAAATCTCGTTTCTGGCAAGCCTCGTCATACGGTTATCTGTGCTTTCCAGGCTCAGCAACATATTGCCCTTGATCAGTTCCCTCGCCGAGCAGAGCTCTTTTTCCGTCACAAGATCACTCTTTAATCTATCTAATTCTTTAAGTATCAGGGCTATAACATCCCCGGCCTTTTCATCGCTGGTCCCCGCGTAAATGCCAAGCATGCCTTCTTCCCTGTATGGGGCGTGATAAGAACGTATGGAGTAAGCAAGTCCCCTTTTTTCTCTTATCTCCTGGAAAAGTCTCGAACTGGCGCTCCCCCCGAGGACAACATTCATCAATAGAGCAGGATATCGCAAATGGCTCGTGGAAGAGGGGGCGGCACCGCCGATAATGATATGTTCCTGTTCCATATCTTTTTCGACTACCGCAACCTTCGAGCAAATTCCGGCTTTCGTCGATTCTCTTTTTACTGATTTTCCCTCCAATGCACCAAAGGCGCCGCGAACAAGAGCAACGAGATTATCATGTTTCAGATTGCCCGCGGCAGTCAATACCACATTTCTCCCTCTGTACTTTTTTGCGAAGAAATCAACAATGGTCTTCCTTTCAAAATTGGCGACGGTTTCCTTCGTTCCTAAGACGGGAAGTCCGAGGGGGTGACCATCCCAGAGGGTTTTATCGAAAAAATCATGAATATATTCATCCGGTGTCTCTTCCACCATATGAATTTCTTGAAGAACCACCGACTGTTCTCTCTCTATCTCCGCAGGATCAAAGAGCGAATTTCTCAATATATCGCCAAGAAGGTCAATTGCCATGGGAAGATGATAATCAGGTATCTTAACATAAAAAGCGGTCAACTCCTTGCCGGTGAAGGCATTCATCAGGCCACCGACGGAATCGATCTGGAATGCTATATCAAATGCGGATCTGTTTTTTGTCCCCTTAAAGATCATATGCTCTATAAAGTGAGCTATACCGTTTATGGCATTGCGTTCATCACGAGAACCGCACTCAACCCAGACCCCTATCGAAACAGATCTCACGTGGCTGATCTCCTCGGAGATGATTCTTATACCATTATTTAGAACGGTCTTATTATACATTATCGGCAAGCGCTTCCTTTCTGCTCAACCTTATTTTCCCCTGCCTGTCAATCTCGATAACCTTAACCGGCACCTCGTCGCCTTCGTTAAGAACATCGGTTACCTTGTTGACCCTTCCCTTTTCAAGCTCAGATATGTGAACCAGCCCGTCCGTGCCGGGCAATATCTCTACAAAGGCCCCAAAATCAACGACCTTTCTGACCCTGCCGATATAAATCTTCCCCACCTCAGCCTCTTCGGTAAGCAGTCTGACCATCTCAACGGCTTTTTCCGCCGCTTCCGAATCATTCGAGGCAATGGTCACCGTCCCATCGTCCTCCACATTAATAGCGACGCCCGTTTCACTTACGATATTCCTGATATTCTTGCCGCCCGTGCCGATAACATCTTTAATCCTGGCCTGCTTGACCTTCATAGTGGTTATTCTCGGGGCATAAGGCGAGATATCCTCCCTTGGGACGTCAAGAGTCTCCTTTATCTTTTCAATTATAAAAATCCTTCCATCCTTAGCCTGATACAGCACCTGTCTCAGAATATCCTCCGTGATGCCGTCTATCTTTATATCCATTTGCAGGGCGGTGATACCTTTTACCGTTCCGCATACCTTAAAGTCCATATCGCCGGCGTGATCTTCATCTCCAAGGATATCTGAAAGGATGACAACATCTTCACCTTCCTTCATCAATCCCATGGCAATACCGGCGACAACATCTTTCACGGGAACACCGGCGTCCATCAGTGAAAGGATCCCTCCGCAAACCGCGGCCATGGATGACGAACCGTTGGAGGATAATGTCTCGGAAACAATCCTGATAGCGTAAGGGAACTCTTCCTGGGAGGGAAGGACGGGGAGCAGCGCTCTTCTTGCGAGAGCACCGTGTCCTATCTCTCTTCTCCCTGGTCCCCTTAAAAACTTCGCCTCGCCTACGGAATACGGCGGGAAATTATAATGCAGGATAAACGACCTCCTCTCCTCCCCGCTTATATAATCCATTCTCTGCTCATCGGCGGACGTGCCGAGGGTGAGAACGGCAAGGGCCTGGGTCTCCCCCCTTGTAAACAGAGCGGAGCCGTGTGTTCTTGGAAGAATGCCGGCTTCAGATGTGACAGGCCTTATATCCGCGTCGGCTCTGCCGTCTATTCTTCTCTTTTTATTCAAGATTAGATTCCTGAGAGTTTCCTTTTCCACCTTGTCGAAAATACTCTCCACCACTGAACCGATCTCGGCATCGCCGGAAGCAACCTCTTTTACAACAGACTTTTTCACCTCATGCAGCTTTGACTGCCTTTCCTGTTTTTTCGGCGTTGCCCAGGCCTCCTTCAGACCGGCCACGGATGCATCGAATACCCTCCGGTAAAGGTCATCGTCAACCTCGATCTGTTCTATGCTTCTTTTTTCTTTCCCTATGGCCCGGCGCATCTGGTCCTGCAGCGCCATTACCGGCCTCATCGACTCCAGACCGAATTTTATGGCATCAACTATAACGTCTTCCTCAACTTCAAGAGAGCCTCCTTCAAGCATTACCAGATCAACGCCAAACTCCATATCATCGGCGCCGGAAATTGCCTTCCGACCTACAAGGAAGAGGTTCATGTCACTCTCCTCTTGCTGTTCCGCAGTCGGATTACATATAAATTCTCCACCTGACCGACCAATTCTCACACCGGCAACCGGTCCCCTGAAAGGGATATCCGATATCTGAAGGGCGGCGGACGCGCCTAACATTGCAGCAACGTCAGGATCGTTTTCTTCGTCCACCGAAAGCACTGTCGCCACAATCTGGATCTCATAAAAGTATCCCTTGGGGAAAAGAGGGCGTGTGGATCTGTCAATAATCCTGGATGTTAATACCTCTTTCTCGTTAGGCCGGCCTTCTCTCTTAAAAAAACCGCCGGGAAACTTCCCTGCCGCATAGGTCATCTCCTGATAATCGACAGTCAACGGCAGAAAGTCAAGACCCTCTCTTTTCGTTTTCAGTGACACTGCCGTTACAAAAACAACGGTATCGCCATAGGTGACAAGAACGGCCCCGTCCGCCTGACCTGCCATATAATTCGTCTTAAGAGATATCTCTCTCCCCGCAAAATCCGCACTGAATAATTCGCTCATTTTTTTCCTTTTTCCTGCAAATAAAATTATCATCACCAGAGGTGATGGCTTGGTTAATCCTGGGTGATCCTGATCAGCAGTCGTCACTCATCTTACTTCCTTATCCCAAGACGCCCTATGACCTCTCTGTATTTCCCGATGTCCTTCGCCTTGAGATAATCAAGCATCCGCCGACGCTGCCCCACAAGCTTTAAAAGACCCCTCCGGGAATGATGGTCTTTTTTGTGAACCTTAAAATGTTCCGTCAGGTATTTTATTCTCGCGCTGAGAAGAGCAATCTGAACTTCCGGGGACCCTGTATCCTTTTCATGTACTTGAAAATCTTCGATTATCTCTTTTTTCCTCTCTATTTCTAACACCTTTTTACCTCCTTCTGATCATTTTGGATGCCAATCCCCATCAACAATTGAATACCCTTAAAATCTTGGCTATCTGTTCCCCTGAATCCAGCGAGGGAATCTTGTCAAATGAATAAAGCATTCTTGCCAAAGACACAAGGCCGCCTCCCTGGGAAACAATTTTTACCACATCTCCGACGGCAAGAGAGGAAGGGTGATTTTCTGCCAGATCGCCAATCACAGGTTGATAGCCCGCTCTCAACCTGTCTTCTATTTTTCGATTAACGCGAATTGTAGAAAATCCCGGCAATGCATCCACCATTGAAATGATGTTTTTTTTCAAAATCACCTTTTTTTCCTGATCATGGACACCTTCAAGAGACAGGGCAGATCTCTCACCGAACGCTCCGCTCCTTATCCTTCTCAAACCTGCCAGGCAGGCCCCGCACCCAAGTTTTTCACCTATATCGGCACAGAGGGATCTTATATATGTCCCCTTGGAACACGCTACGAAAAAGGTTACATAAGGCAATTTTACATCTTCAAGAGTAATTCGATGTACCTTAACCATCCTTCCCGGGAGATCAAGATTAATCCCCTTTCTTGCCCACTTATACATAGGCTTCCCTTTAAATTTTATGGCTGAGTACCGGGGGGGAGTCTGTTTTATTTCTCCTGCCAGGCTATTCAATACATCCTCTATGTCACCCCTTGCAACATCAGGTTTTTTTTTGGCGGTTAAATTACCCTCAATATCAAGGGTGTCGGTTTCCACTCCCATAAGCATTGTAGCCTTATACTCTTTACTGTCCATTGAAAAAAACCGGGCAAGTTTTGTGCCCTCATTAACACAAACCGGAAGCACACCGGTGGCAAGCGGATCAAGAGTGCCGGTATGACCAGCTTTTCTCGCGCAAAGTGTCTTCTTGACATCCTCAACAATGTCGTAAGATGTCTTTCCGGAAGGTTTATCGATAATTATAACTCCGTTGACCATGTTCCTAATCCGGACAAGCCGGAAATTGGAAATATCAAAATAGAAAATTTAAAAGTAAAATTAAGGAGATTGTACAATGCAATGATATCTCAAAAAAACTGGCTGGCTTCCCATTTTTCATTTTTCATTTTGATATTTGATATATATAGTTCCTTAATCAAATTCTCTTGCCATTTTTGCAAGAATTTTACTACTAATGGACTAAATATTGGATTGCTGAGCCATAATACAGGCTGCGATTTTACTCTTAACTGTATCAATATCACCTTCAACGCTGCAAGCCGCTGCGCTAAAGTGCCCGCCGCCGCCAAATTCTCCGGCAACTCGCTCCACATTAATTCTTCCTTTTGATCGCAGGCTTACCTTAAAATTGTTATCCGACGTTTCACTATAAAGCACAGCGACTTCCACACCTTTGATCGAACGGGGAAAATCCACAAAACCATCGGTATATTCCTGAAGCGCCCCCGCATCCTCAAGCATCCGCAGCGTAACTCTAATGGAACCGATCTTCCCATTCCAATCAAATTCAAGAGTGCCGAGAACTTTCGCCAGGAGCTCAATTTTAGCCGCCGGATTTGTCTCGTAGAGCTTCTCCGCTATCCGCCGGGGAGATGCGCCTCTTTTAACAAGTTCCCCTGCTATTGCAAAAGTATCTTTGCCGGTATTCGAGTAGCAAAATGATCCGGTATCCGTGAGTATAGCCGTATAAAGGTTAATTGCAATATCTGAAGTAAGATCAATGTTCATTTTCCTGAAAAGCCGAAAAAGTATCTCACCCGTGGAACTTGCCTCATGATCAACGAGCGATACATCACAGAAACCGGTATTCGAGACATGATGGTCTATGTTTATCATCCTCTTAATAGAATCTGAACGTGAAGCCTCGTTTCCAATCCTTGCAATATCACTGCAGTCTAATACAAACACAACATCAAAATCTTTAAAAGAGTTAAGGGTATTGACAATAATTCCGGACCCGGGAAGGAATCTGTATTTTTCAGGAGTCTCATCCTGGTTATATACGACCACTTCTTTCCCAACATTACGGAGGAAATGGTACATGGCCAGCTCTGACCCCAGGGCATCCCCATCAAGCCGCACATGCGAGGTTACAAGAAAAGTCCTGCAAGAATCTATGATTCCGACTATCCGGTCAAGCACATCCCTTCCTTTCTGCAAGCGTTCACAGGTTTAGAGTTCACTATTCAGGGTTAATCGTTTTCTAATCCTGAACTTTCACGGACAAACAAGTTTGTCCATGCCACCCACTTTGACCTTTTAATCCTGACCTTTGACCTCCGAACTATCTTTCTTTACCTTTTCCAGCAGAGCGTCTATTCTACTCCCGTATTCAAACGATTTGTCATAAACAAAGTTTATTGCGGGCATATAGCGAAGCTGCAGTCTCCTTCCTAACTCTCTCTTCAAAAAACCTGTGACCTTCCGAACGCCCGTCAAGGTCTCTTCGCTGCAGGCATCACACCCCAACTGGACAAAAAAAACCTTTGCCGAGCGAAGATCCTCGGTCACTTTCACGCCGGTGATAGTCACATGTTTAATCCTGGGGTCTCTCACCCGTCTCAACAGGATATCTGAAATTTCCGTTCTTAACAGATCGGCCACTCTGTCAGCCCTCTTGAATTCCATCCTGATCACCCATACAATCAAACATATCCTTCAGATAATCACTCTCATCCATGACATCGGAAACGCTGACGATTTCTATTTTTGAACTCAGCACCCCCGCAAGCTTCAAGCTGTCAATAAAATTTAAAATTTTGTCTATTTTTGAATTGATGTACCCTCTGTCGTTTCCCACTACACTAAATCCGATTCTTCCCTTCTTCCAGCTGTCGTTCTCCCCTACTTCAGCTATGGATACATTAAATCGATTCCGTGTCCTTTTTATTATCCTTTGCAGAATTCCTCTCTTTGTCTTCAGAGATCTGCTGTCAAAAATATAAACGTCTATTATGCCTGCGCCAATCACCATTTTACATAACTTATCGCAATTTTCTCTCTACTTCTTCTTTGACATAAGTCTCAATTGTATCCCCTACTTTTATATCATTGAAACCTTCTGCCACTATACCGCATTCGAAATTTGATACAACCTCCTCAACATTCTCCTGAAACCTCTTCAGTGAAGAGATCTTACCGTCACAAATAACGACCCCGTCTCTCACTATCTTAAGACTGGAATTTCTCGCTATTTTGCCATCCGTAACATAGCTGCCGGCGATAACGCCCACCTTCGGCGCCCTGAACAACTCCCGTACCTCGGCGCGTCCCTGAACCACCTCCTTGTAAACAGGTTCGAGGAGCCCCTCCATTGCCGCTTCAACGTCGGCAATAGCATTGTATATAACATCGTAAAGCTCGATATCCACTCCCTCCAGCTGCGCAATTTCCGAGACCTTCGCATCGGGCCTGACTTTAAATCCTACGATAATAGCATCAGACGCCGAAGCTAACATTACATCCGTTTCCGTTATCGCGCCGGTAGAACTATGGATAACTTTCAATTTTATATCTCTGGTACTGAGCTTTGCCAGCGCCGCGGTCAGCGCCTCTATAGAACCCTGGACATCACCCTTGATAATTACGTTGAGTTCCTTTACCCCTTCTTTTATCTTCTCATACAGTTGATCCAGTGTAATTTTTGAAGAAACAGGAAGTTCCCTGTCTCTCTCTTTTCTCAGCCTGTACTCCCCAATGCTGCGCGCCCTTCTCTCATCCTCGACACAAATAAAATCAGCGCTTACATGAGGCACGTTTGAAAACCCTACGATCTCAACCGGCATGGAGGGCCCGGCGTCCTTTATTCGCTTCCCTTTGTCATTTGTCATGGCCCGGACCCTGCCATATTCCGTCCTGGAAACAAAAGCATCGCCCTTTCTTAGCGTTCCCCCCTGAATCAGAACCGTGGCTGCCGGCCCCTTGCTCCTGTCGAGTCTCGCCTCTATTACAACACCGGCGGCGGGCCCATCGGGGTCGGCCTTTAGCTCCATGATATCCGCCTGGAGAAGTATCAAATCCAACAGGTCCTCTATCCCTGTTTTCTTCTTCGCGGAAACCTCGGAAAATATCGTGCCGCCTCCCCATTCTTCAGGAAGAAGCTCATGCTCAGAAAGCTCTTGCTTTACTCTCTCTATATTAGCTCCAGGTTTGTCGATCTTATTTATAGCGACTATGATTGGAACTTCCGCCACTCGCGAATGGTTTATTGCCTCGACAGTTTGTTCCTTGACACCGTCATCGGCGGCCACCACGAGAACAACTATATCCGTTATCTGAGCCCCTCTGGCCCTCATCGCAGTGAAAGCCTCATGTCCAGGCGTGTCTAAAAACACAATATCCCTGCCTTTTATATCCACATGATAGGCGCCTATCGCCTGTGTAATCCCGCCGGTTTCTCCTCCAATAACATTCGTTTGCCTTATGGCATCTAAAAGAGATGTCTTGCCATGATCAACATGCCCCATTATCGTGACTACAGGGGCCCTCGGCTTCAGATTTCCTGTGGGGCTGTCGGTCCTTTTGACAAGTTCTTCATACTCATGGACGGCAGGTTCCACCTGATACCCAAATTCAGCCGCAATGAGCGTGGCGGTATCGCAATCAATATGCTGATTTATAGTCGCTATCACGCCTGATGAGATAAGCTTGCCCATGAGTTCCTTCGCCCTGACACCCATTTTTTTCGCCAGATCTCCGACCATTATCTCTTCCGCCATTTTTATCCTTTTTTTAATTGCTTTAGGAGTTGTAATCTTCGTCTTCCCCATCTTTACAACATCTACTGCTCTCCCCCTTTTCCACTCGGAAATCTTTTCATACTTCCCCTTTCGCGCGTGCCTCTTCTTAACGGCAACAGGATGGTCAACAAAGGTCTTCTTCCTCACCGGTTTCTCTTTTACCACCACTGCTACCGGCCGTTTTCTTTTTTTAACAGGTTCTTCTTCCACCGCTTTCGCAGGTTTCTCAGCCCTGGGAAGGACAACCTTTTCTGCGACTTCTATCTCTTTTTCAGCCTTCTTTGCGGAAATCTTCTCTGCCTGCTCCTTTGCGACCTTTTTCTCTTCCGGTTCTTTACTGACCACTGGAACCTTAACCTCTTTTTCCTCTTCTTTTTCGGGTATTGCGGCCACCTTCTCTTCAACCGGATGGCGCACAGCCCTTCTCCTGATAATGGTGGACTTTACCCTTTTTTCCTCAATCTCATGGGACTCACCGGATGCAAATTCTCTACGTATTCTGTCAACATCGCCGCTTTCGAGTGAACTGGAGTGAGACTTTACAGCTATGCCAAGCTTCTCCAAACGAGAGACAAACTCCCTGCTGCTGATATTCAGTTCCCTGGCCAACTCATAAACTCTCATTTTAGACATTCCTAAAACTCCCTGATATGGTTAAAGTTCCTTAATTGTAAAGTTCTTGCAAAAACGGCAAAAGAATTTGGTTAAGGAACTATATCAAATATCAAAATGAAAAATGAAAAAGTAAAATGGGAAGCCAGCCAGTTTTTTTGAGATATCATCAGTATTGTACAATCTTCTTAATTTTACTTTTAAATTTTCTATTTTGATATTTCCAATTTCCGGCTTGTCCGGGTTGGGTTATAATCTTCAGCTCATCTCATTTTTATCTCTTTCATCAACAATTTCTTTCGCTCTCTCGATCCAGGCTGATGCCGTTTTCTTTCCGATTCCGGGAATCGAGGATAACATGTCAGCCCCGGCGGAAGCTATGGCTTCAACATTTTCGAATCCCTCTCTGAAGAGACGCTCTGCGATAACCCCGCCCACACCGGGAATCCGCATCAATGATTCATACCCCTTCTCAGTCCGTTCCGCTTTCAGAGATTCACTCTTCACATCGATATTCCATCCGGTTAGTTTCACGGCCAATTTTACATTTTGTCCGTTTCTCCCTATGGCCAGAGAAAGTTGATCATCCGGAACAACAACCTCCATTGACTTTGCATCCTCATCCATAGTGACCCTTACAACCTTGGCCGGAGACAGGGCATTGCAAATATATTCTACCTGGTCATCAGAATACGAAACAATATCTATCTTTTCCCCTCTCAGCTCCTGAACTACACTCTGCACACGCGAGCCTCTCATGCCGACGCAGGCGCCGACCGGATCGATATCCCTGTCATTTGTTCTGACGGAGATCTTGGTCCTGTTTCCGGGGTCCCTCGATATATTTACGATCTCAATCAACCCTTCTGAAATCTCGGGAACTTCGACCTCGAAAAGTCTCCTGATTAACCTTGGATGGGTACGGGAAAGTATTATCTGAGGACCCCTGGATATCCTCCTTACATCGCATATATACGCCCGAATCCTCTCTCCCCTCTTATACGTTTCCCTGAAAATTTGCTCATCTAAAGGAACCACTCCTTCGGATCTGCCAAGATTAACTATAATGCTCCCACTCTCAAATCTATGAACGAAACCGGTGAGCAATTCTCCTTTCCGGTCTTTATACTCTTCATAAATTTTGTCCCGTTCTGCGTCTTTTACCTTCTGCATCAGAATCTGCTTGGCCGTCTGAACCGCGATCCTGCCAAAGGTAGCCGCCTCTATCTTCACACCGAGGCTATCCCCCGGCTCCGCATCTTCATCCATGTCCCTTCGCGCGTCTTTTAGAGATATCTGTGTATCGTGATCCAGCGATTTCTCCACAACGGTTTTAAACTGAAACACCTCTATCTCACCAGCGTCTTCATTATAGCTGGCTTCCACATCCGCATCCGCGCCAAGCTTTTTCCTTGCAGCAGTCAGCATGGCTGTCTCCAAGACATCTATAATCACCTCTTTATCTATACCCTTATCCCTGCTCGTCTGCTCAATCAGACGTTTAAGCTCCGGCAACATCTAAAAATCCTCCTCAGTTAGTATCCATCAGGGAATGAGGATTTTTGTTCAAGATCAAGGCGTGCGAAAAAAATAACCACAGGCATATATTTGATATTCCGAGGATTATTTTTTGAGCATAACGCGGATATTGGGCAAAAAGACCATTCCCGGATGGACACTTGCTATTCATATGCCTTCTCTATACCGCACTCAAGCTTGGCTTTGACCACAATCTCTTTCGGTATGCGATACATCTTTCCTTCCTCATCAATAACCAGAACCTTCCGCCCATCTTCTTCAAGTAAATCCATCAACTTCCCACGAAAATTTCTCTTCCCATCCAGAACATCTCTCAGTTTGACCTTGATCCAATGTCCCCGGTATTTAATAAAATCCTTTTCTCTCACAAGGGGACGGTTAGCCCCCGGAGAAGATACCTCCAGGGTGTACGGACCGGGAGGCGCTTCATGTATATCAAGAAGATCGCAAACCTCATTGCTAATCTCAGAACAGTCATCGAGAGTAAGGCCTCCTTCTTTATCAATGTAAATTCTTACAAGCCAGCCTGATTTCATCTTCAGACATTCAACATCGATCAATTCCATATCTTTAGATTCGACGACAGGCTCCACCAACTCCAAAATCTTTTCACGATATATTTGGAACAAATCACGCACATCAAGACCTCGTCAAGTGGCCGAGTGGGTAAGAATTGTTGTAACCGTTCACTGAACTTTAAAATTAGAAATTAGAAATTTGGCCTTCATACTTTTGCACTGTCGATGATTGTGTTCAATCTTATTCTACTCATCAAGGTCGTGCCAGACCATATCTGATAACTCTTCTGCCAATTTGTAGACATCCAGCTCGACGACTCGACTATTTCGACGAAGACATCTATCCCGCCACAAACAAAAAAGTGGGCGCATGCCCACTCATCAAACAAACAATGATGATGATCTAAACCTTAAATAACACAGAAAAAATTCCACTTCAAGGAAAATTTCTGGAGCGGGCGATGGGAATCGAACCCACGACGTCCAGCTTGGGAAGCTGACATTCTACCGCTGAATTACGCCCGCTCAACTGTTCAATTATCGTCCCGGCCCGAGAGATTCAGCGCGCATTGAATTGCCAAACCCCGATCAATATCAGAATCCGGGATTATTAAACGTAGAAGCTCTCAATTTGTCAAGGGATTTTTGGCGCCAATCTCACCATTATTGATCTCTCATGAGCGTCGAGACCCTCCATGCCGGCAAACTTTGCCGCCCTGTCACCGTATTTTTGCAGTGACTCAAAAGAAAAAGAGATGACACTTGTCCTTTTAACAAAATCATAAACTCCCAAGGGAGAAGAGAATCTTGCAGTTCCGCCGGTAGGAAGAATATGGTTGGGCCCGGCAATATAATCTCCCAGGGCCTCCGGTGTGTTATAACCAAGGAAGATCGCGCCAGCATTTCTTATCTTCCCCAAAAGTCGATGGGGATTTTCAACCATCAGCTGTAAATGTTCCGGGGCAAACCTGTTGGACAGCTCAATTGTTTCATCCATATCCCTAACAACTATTATCGCACCATAATTCTCTATGGACATGGCGGCAATTGATTCTCTTGACAGACCCTTCAACTGCTCATCTACTTCTGAGGCCACCTTCCGCGCAAATTCGGGTGAAGGTGTAAGGAGAATTGCGCTTGCCATCTCATCATGCTCTGCCTGAGAAAGGAGATCGACCGCGACAACCGGCGGGGCAGCCGATCCATCGGAAATTACCAATACTTCACTTGGCCCCGCCATCATATCTATGCCGACTTTTCCATAAACCATCCCCTTGGCAATCGCTACATATGCGTTCCCAGGACCAACTATTTTATCCACAGGGGAGATCGATTCAGTGCCGAATGCCAGAGCCGCTATCGCCTGCACGCCCCCTATCTTGAATATCCTGTCAACGCCGCTCAATTTTGCGGCAGCCAGAACGAGGGGATTCACTCTTCCCAGCTTTGAAGGAGTGACCATGATTATTTCCTCCACACCGGCAATCTTTGCCGGAATCGCGGCCATGAGCACTGTGGAAGGATAAGGGGCAAGTCCTCCGGGGGCATATATGCCTATCCTGTTGAGCGGAATCACGAGCTGGCCAAGTTCAATCCCTTCCTCCTCGCAATCCCGCCAGGAATTCATCAACTGCTTCCGGTGGAATTTTTCCAGCCGCCGGGCGGCAAGCTCCAGAACTTCAAGATCACCTTTTGCCAGACCCGCCGCGGCATCTTCCATCTCAGAGGCCTTGACCTCAACGGTATCAGCATTCAGGGAAACCTCTTCAAACTTTTCAGTATATTCAAAAAGCGCCGCATCTCCCCTCAGGGCCACATCATCCAATATCTTCCTGACAACATTTTTCAAATCTTCATCGACGATCTTTCCTCTGTTCTTTATTCTGTTGAACTCCTGCTCAAAACAAATATCCCATGTGTGAATTGTTTTCATATTATTTTTTCACCCTTTTTATATCGGCTCCAAGAGATGAAAGTTTCTCTTCAATCTTCTGATATCCTCTATCTATGTGATATACCCTGGAAAGTTCCGTCACTCCCTCTGCCGCTAAACCGGCAAGTATCAGAGATGCGGAAGCGCGAAGATCGGTAGCCATTACAGGAGCCCCCCGAAGCTTCGGAACGCCTTTCACGACAGCCGTATTTCCCCCAACAGATATATCGGCCCCCATACGCATCAACTCACTCACATGCATGAACCTGTTCTCAAAAATCGTTTCAGTGATAACACTGAGGCCGTCTCCAACCGTCAGAAAGGACATCATCTGCGCCTGCAGGTCGGTGGGAAACCCGGGATAGGGGAGGGTCTTTATATCGATACTCTTTACTTTCTTTCCTCCCACAGCCCTGATGCCGCCGTCAACAATCGAGATATCCATTCCGGTATTCCTGAGCTTAGCTGCAATCGCATCAAGATAACAAAGATCACATCCCGTAATCTTTATATCTCCCCCCGTTATTCCTGCCGCTATCATGAATGTTCCCGCCTCTATCCTGTCGGGAATAACGGTGGCCTCCGCCGCATGCAGACCATCCACGCCATCTATTCTGATTGTATCCGTGCCGGCCCCGCTGATCTTCGCCCCCATGCCGCGCAGAACATCAGCAAGATTCACGATCTCGGGCTCTTTTGCCGTGTTTTTGAGCAGAGTAGTTCCTTTTGCAAGGCAGGCGGCCATCATGATGTTTTCCGTGCCGGTAACCGTGGGCAAATCCAGATAAATGGTAGTCCCTTTAAGCCTTGACGCTTTTACCTCAATATAACCATCCTTAAGTTTTATCCGCGCTCCAAGAGCTTCGAGCGCTTTTGTGTGGACGTTTACCGGCCTGGCGCCAATCGCACACCCCCCCGGAAGGGAAACTCTCGCCACACCCATCCGGGCCACGAGTGGACCGAGAACCAGAATAGATGCCCTCATCGTCTTCACCAGGTCATAGGAAGCCTCGCAATTGCAGATTTTATCGGCATTAATCCTCAGGGTTTCTCCCCCCTCGATTTCTGCTCCGAGACTCTCCAGAAGTCTCTTGATCGTTTTGATGTCAACAAGATCGGGAACATTATGGAAAGTGTTCCGCCCTGTGGTTAAAAGAGAAGATACGAGTACAGGCAGCGCCGCATTCTTGGAACCGCTTACGAAGACCTCCCCCTCAAGTTTCTTGCCGCCGCATATAATTATCTTATCCAACCAACCTTCTCCTTGCCCTTGCGATCCGCTCTATCCCGGCATAATCCGTCCTGAAACCTATGCTGTCATAAGCGGTGTTTTTCCCTAACATACTTTCGATCGCGTCTTTCTGCCCGGTGCCCAACTCCATCAAAAGCCAACCACCATGCTTTAGATATCGACTCCCCTCCACTACAAGGTCATGGTGAAATTCCGTTCCCTCCGAACCGGCAAGCAGCGCCTCTCTCGGCTCAAAATCCCTGACTTCCGGAGGTAGTTGAGCAAATTCTTCCTCAGATATGTAAGGAGGATTAGCAATTATTATATCAAATTTTCCTGAAACAGGTTCAAACAAATTTCCGCATAAAAAGTCAATCCTGCCTGTAACGCCGTTATTCCCGGCATTTTTTCTTGCCAGAGTGATAACGTCTTCAACGGTGTCCGTTGCGACAACACGAACCTTCTCCAACTCGGATGCGATGGCCACGCTTATGGCGCCGCTTCCCGTCCCGATCTCCAGAATATTCATATTATGGTCATTAATATCAGAACAGAGTTCAAGAACCTCTTCTACAAGAAATTCCGTCTCAGGTCTTGGCACAAGCACCCTGGGATTTACCTCGAAAGTAAGGGACCAAAATTCCTTTCTGCCGACGATATAGGCAACCGGCTCACCCCCTTTTCTTCTTTCAACCCAACGCGAAAACCCCTTCAGTTCCTCATCGGTAATCAACCTTTCAAAATTCATATAGAGTCCCGGACGATCGGTTTTCAAATAGCAGGAGAGGAGGGTCTCCGCGTCAAGCCCCGGCGAGGCAATCCCCTTCCTTTTGAAGCTGAGGGTGGTATTTTTTAACACCTTTTCAACATTTAATAATAGCATAACGATTTCGCAGGGCAATAGTCCGGCCACAAAGACACTAAAGAATCAAAAACAAACAATATTTACGTCTGTCATCATCTCCGGTATACATGGCGGCATGTTGGAATTACCTGAGGATACCGGAACCATCAAAGAAGAGTTTGAAAATATGGCATACTTATTGGGTGAGCGACTGATTAGCTTATGGCGCTCGGTCAAAGCTATACCTTATAATGGAACATACGGCGGAAGCGGCGTCACGGCTGTTCATAAAGCGACGCACGTTTCCCGTCCAACAATTCATCCTGGCATAAAAGAGACACAAAGTGAAGAAAAATTAGAAAAAGTCGTATCAGGAAATCAGGGGGAGGATGTAAAAAAGTTGCGGAGAAGCAGCAGCCACCCTGACGGGAGCGGGCAATTTGAACATATTAATGAAACGGTAAGATTGTCCATCTCCGTGGGCGAAAAGAAGAAAAGCAAGCCTCAAGAAAAATGAAGAGGGCCGCATAGGGTAAATCGCCCCGGAAATCGATCCGCTTTTTGATCCTTTTATTTGTCACGATGGCATTTTCAGGCATAATTCGAGCAGACCTCTCCTGCACGCTCATTATACATGAGGCGTCATGACCGAATGCAGGCATCCCGGGAATATTCAGGGTCTCGATAGAGTTGACCGTCGGTTGAGAAACATCCTCCATGGGGATGTTAATCATGAAGAAGCCTGAAGGACTTTCGGCTGAATTTATGGATGACCGGTGTTCCCATCCCATGCCGGA
>Ga0209121_10003138_pt1 | contig 16200 bp, 18 predicted proteins | sample Cruoilmetagenom3_FD_187292 | JGI IMG/M metagenome (GOLD analysis project Ga0209121, IMG submission 187292) | Oil polluted marine microbial communities from Coal Oil Point, Santa Barbara, California, USA - Sample 3 (SPAdes) (version 2) | ecosystem: Environmental > Aquatic > Marine > Oil seeps ... | reverse complement strand
TCGAAAGCTGCTACACAAACGCTTTTACCCAAAATCTTGACTTCAATAAATAATGGGTAATCTCTCGGTACAGTCACGGGCGTTGATAAGTAGGTGAAGCAAACAAGGAGAATCCCCATCCTCAATCACTCTTCTCACGTCAGCCTTTGGTTCTGAAAATTTTACCCTGGGGAAATTTGGGTCTTGTATACCAGCGGCGGGTGTATCTATGGCCCATGCCCCCCCCCAGGGGTTATTTGACCCTGAAAAGATATTTTCCATTACCTTCCTAAAAAATATAATCGCCTTGATTTATTGAAAGCAAAAGATGCCAAAACGAATGTTTATGTTGGGAATACTGTTGGGAACTACAACTACACAAACAAAGAGGAGCTGCAGTTTACACCGTAACTCCTCAGTATTGTTCTGGTAGTCCCAGGGAGAATCGAACTCCCGTTTCTGGCGTGAGAGGCCAGCGTCCTAACCGCTAGACGATGGGACCATGGCTGGGTGACCAGGATTCGAGAAACCTGAGTTCGACCGACAGGCAATCTCCTGGCAAGCAAATTTTGAATGGTACGAATTAGACAAATAATGCTGAAAAGTCAAGACCAAATTTCAGTTATGACGTTGCTTGATATAATCTACCGCTTTTTTTATCCTCCGCACAACCTTCTCTTTTCCCAGCGTTATCATAACATCATCAATTCCGGGGCTTACTGTCTTTCCCGTAAGAGCGACCCTCATCGGCTGGGCGATAAATTTGAGTTTTGTTTCCCTTTCTTCGGTGATACTTCTCAGGAAAGATTCGATCCCCTCCTTTGTGAAATCTTCCAGAAGCGGCAGTTTCTCTGCCACAGCCTCCAGATGACCGGCAAATTCAACCTTGAGGAATTTTTCTGCCGCCTTTTCATCATACCCTGTTTTATCCCCGAAATAGAAGGCGCCCGAATCGGCCATTTCCGCCAGGGTCTTTGATCTCGTCTTGAGATCGGTTACAACCTGTTCGACATACTGCATATCTGACGTATCCAGCCCAAGTTTCTCAAAAAATGGACGTGCGTCTTCTGCCAGTCTCTCCCCGGAGCTTTCCTTTATGTAATGCTGGTTCAACCAGATGAGTTTTTCCGGATTAAAAACGGAAGCAGATTTACCGACAGACTCAAGAGTGAAAAAATCGATGAGTTCGGGGATTGAAAATATTTCCTGATCACCATGGGACCATCCAAGCCTCACCAGATAATTTACAAGAGCCTCCGGTAAATACCCCATTTCCTTGTAGGCCATCACCGAAGTTGCACCGTGACGTTTGCTCAACCGGGCTTTGTCGGAACCCAGTATCATGGGAACATGAGCAAATTCCGGAAGATCGTATCCCAGGGCATCGTAAAGAAGGATCTGCCTTGGTGTATTATTGAGATGATCATCCCCCCGAATAACATGAGTAATTCCCATTTCGGCATCATCAACAACAACGGCAAAATTATAGGTTGGATAATGGTCGCTCCTCTCTATGATGAGATCATCCAGTTCCTCATTATTAAATCTGACGTTGCCCTTAATAAGATCATTAACAACTGTAACTCCCATCTGGGGGTTCTTGAATCTCACCACCGAATTTTCCGCCCTGCCGAGATTTTTATCCCGGCATGTTCCGTCATATTTCGGCTTTCTCCCCTCGGAAAGTGCCTTTTTTCTTTTTTCCTCCAGATCTTCAGGAGTACAGACGCAATGATACGCCTTTCCTTCGTCGATGAGTTTCTGAACCATCTTTCTATGAACTTCGACTCTTTCGGCCTGAAAATATGGTTCTTCATCCCAATCAAGTCCCAGCCACCTCATGGCATCCAGGATTGCCCTTGTCGATTCCTCCGTCGAACGAAGCTGATCCGTATCTTCGACCCTCAGAATAAACTCTCCTTTATTATGCCTTGCAAAGAGCCAGTTAAAAAGCGCCGTTCTCGCCCCGCCGACATGTAAATAACCAGTAGGCGAAGGCGCAAATCTCGTTCTTACAGTTTTTTTCTCCGACATTTTTCGTTATACCCTCATAACATATTCATTTAAGATTACTGCCCTAAAGCGGCAAAGCCGCAAATCCGAAATTCAAATATCGTTTGGCTGAGCGTTCGACTGAGCGCTCACGTCGAAGTCAAATAACAAATTTTCGAAACAGTTTTGAACATTCGAGTTTAAGATTTTGATATTGTTTCGAATTTCGTACTTCGGATTTCGAATTTATTTTCCGCCAGTATCTGCGCAAAAAACGCAGTTGTTGAGAATAAAGACTTTATAGATACCAAGTGATTTTCCCGGAGTGTGTTGTTTTTGCAACACCAACCCGTGTTGATTCCAGAAAACCCCAGTTGTAGTTATTAAACTGTGCAGAAATTACTGTAACTATAACCAATGAGCTTATCTGGTATATAAATTGCTTTACCTCGTGGGCAGTATTCTCATGAACATCTGTTTTTGTCAAGAATGTATTGAATTTCTCTCTGAAGTGAGTCATTTTAAAAATATAAAAATGTCTTGACAATAAAACTATTTTGTAATTAACTTTGCCACTTTATTTGGAAACATATATTGGGAATCAGGATTAGCCATGAAGATTAACGTAGCAAATATTCCGGAAAATGGCTTAAACCTTCAGATTTCCAAAAACAGCGACTGGCTCCGTGAAATGTTGCCGGAAGGAGATGAAATCTCTTTTTCTGTTGACAGGATCGACGGTCAATGTTCTGTTATAAAGATCGGGAAAACGGTATCTGCAACAGGTACCATTGAATCAGAAATCAATCTTGAGTGCTGCCGGTGTCTCGAGAAATTTATACTTCCGGTAAAAACTGAATTTAAATATACATTTGCCCCGGTTGAAGATTTGTTAGGAGAAGAAGATTTAGAATTAACCGGTGAAGACCTTGGCTTCGGTTATTACAAGGACAACGTAATTGATCTGGACCCGATCATACTTGAACAGATTGTCCTTCAGGTTCCAATGAAGCCTCTATGTAAAGAATCATGTAAGGGTCTTTGCCCCTATTGCGGGATCAATCTTAACGTGGAAAGTTGTGACCATCATATAACAGCATTTGAGAATCCTTTTGCTGTTCTAAAAAAATTGAAGATTAATAAAAGAAAAAATTGAAAAGAGGATTATTTTATGCCAAATCCAGTCAAAAGACATTCAAAATCAAGAAGGAACAAGAGAAGATCCCATGACGCTCTCACCCTTCCTGCAATTTCCATATGCCCACAATGTAGTGAACCCAAATTACCTCACCGTGCATGTCCTCACTGCGGGTTTTATAAGGGGCGGGAAGTTATTTCGGCTGAAAAGATTTCCTGAAAAGGCTCTTTCCCATTTGGAAGTGATTAAATCATGAACAAGACAGGCATAGTCTTTCCAGGTCAGGGTGCACAATACGTTGGAATGGCTAAAGATTTCTACAGGGAGTTCGAAGAAGCAAGAGATACTTTTGCTGAGGCCCGGGAAATCCTTAACTTCGATATTGCGGGACTCTGTTTTGAAGGACCCCAGGAATCCCTCGATCAAACCGTAAACACGCAAACTACCGTCCTGACCGTTAATGTTGCGGCTTACAGAATATTCGAAAGAGAGACCGGCATAAGACCGATAGTCATGGCAGGTCACAGTCTCGGAGAATACAGTGCCCTGCATGCCGCGGGAGCTATAAGCTTTGCCGATGCCTTGTCGCTTGTATATGCGAGGGGAAAATATCAACAGGAAGCAGTGCCACCAGGTACGGGTTGTATGGCTGCGATTATGGGCGTCGAGAGAGAGTTCGTTGAAAGCGCCTGTCGGGATATTAACAAAACAAACGGAGCAGTGGTTGAACTTGTAACTTTCAACTCCCCAAATCAGTTTGTCATCTCCGGCCATACGAAAGCCGTTGAAAAAGCAATAATCAAGGCAAGGGAACGGGGAGCTAAAAGAGCAGTCAAACTTCCCATCAGCATACCCTGTCATTGCAGTCTTTTGGACAAGGCAGCAGAAATGTTCGCGGAAAATTTAAATAAGACCGAGGTAAAAGACTGCAATACAACAGTAATTCCAAATTACGATCCCGACACTTTTTATTCAAAGGAAAATACGAGGGCGCTTCTGGCAAAGCAGCTCAACTCCCCTGTCAGGTGGCAGGAGACAGTAGAAAAAATGATTGAAATGGGAATTGATACCATCATCGAGACAGGTCCCAAGCGAACACTTTCCGGTCTTATAAAAAGAATTAACAAAGACGTTCGAACCTTGAATGTGGAAGACATGAATTCTTTAAAAAAAACGATCAAAATCATGAACAGTCTATAGTTGATCTATGATAACTGATGGAAAAATAGCGCTGGTAACAGGTGGTTCGAGAGGAATCGGCAGGGCAATTGCCGTAAGGCTCTCAGAAATAGGCGTTTTTATATTTATCAATTATTTTCAGGATACACAGGCTGCTTCTGAAACACTTCGCATTATTAGAGACAAGGGCGGGGATGGTGAGATATGTCAATTTGATGTTTCTGATTTTGAAGCAGCTCAAAAGGCAATAAAAAATATAATAGATAAAAAGGGCAGGATTGACATTCTTATAAATAATGCCGCCATTTCCAATAGCGGGATTTTTGTGAGAACCAGAGAGAAAGACTGGGACACCACAATAGAAATAAACCTCAAAGGAGTTTTTAACTGCTGCAGGGCTGTAACCAAAAGCATGATGAAGCAACGCAGAGGACGTATTATCAATATATCCTCCGTTGTAGCTGAAGGTGGAAATTCCGGTCAGGTCTGTTATTCCGCATCCAAGGCTGGAATTATCGGCCTTACAAAATCCCTTGCCAAAGAACTGGGGCCCAGAAATATCTGCGTCAATGCTGTGGCTCCCGGATTTATAGATACTGACATGACATCTTCACTGTCAGAAGAAATAAGAAAAAAAATAATCGATCAGATACCTTTATCAAGGTCAGGCACTCCTGGAGATGTAGCAGGGGTCGTTACATTCCTTGTTTCCAGGGATGCTGATTACATAACAGGGCAGGTGATACATGTGAATGGAGGAGTGTACATGTGACCTTTCCGTGTTTCGGTTATCGTAAATCGGGTTTCGTAATCAGGAATTACGGGATAATTTCAGAGCTTATATAAAAGGAGGAGGAGTTTTTAAATGACCATTGAAGAACAGGTAAAGAAAATTATTGTGGAGCAGTTGAATGTAACTGAAGAAGAATGTGTTTCTGAAGCAAAATTTATTGATGATCTTGGAGCAGATTCTCTCGATTTGGTAGAACTGATTATGGCAATGGAAGATCACTTCGAACTTGAAATCTCGGATGATGAGCTGGCAAATATTTCAAAAATACAGGATGTTGTTGATTATATAAAAGCAAGGAAAGCGGCGTAACTTTGAAACTCTGGAGATGTTTTAATTGAGAAAAAGAGTTGTCGTTACAGGATTGGGCACTGTTAATCCCATCGGTAATTGCGTGAAAGATACGTGGGAAGGGATTTGTGCCGGAAAATCAGGAATCTCAGCGATTACAAAGTTTGATACGACCAATTTCAGAACAAAGATCGCCGGTGAATTGAAAAATTTTGATCCCTTGACTTTTGTCACACAGAAAGAAGTCCGCAGGTTTGATGATTTTATTATTTACGCTCTCGCATCCGCCGAGATGGCAATAGCTGACTCAGGACTTACCATTGATGACAAAAACACCGAGCGAACCGGAGTTATACTGGGCACCGGTATAGGTGGATTATCCACCATGGAGAAAGAAAAAGAAGTTTTGCTCAATTCCGGGACGAAAAAGCTATCTCCTTTTACAATCCCCGGAATCCTTGCAAATCTCGCCGCGGGTAATATAGCCATACGGTACGGCGCCAAAGGTCCCATAAGCTGCACTGTAACCGCCTGCGCGGCAGGTAATAACGCCATCGGCGATGCCTTCAGGACGATCTCACACGGTTACGCAGATGTAATGATCACAGGGGGTGTTGAAGCAGCAGTTTGTCCCCTTACAATAGCCGCTTTCAATGCCATGAGAGCTATATCCACCCGAAACGACAAACCCGAAGCGGCAAGCAGACCCTTTGACAAAGACCGGGACGGTTTTGTTATCAGTGAAGGTTCTGGCATAGTCATTCTGGAAGAATTGACCTTTGCTTTAAACAGAGGAGCCACAATCTACGCTGAATTGTCAGGATTTGGATCGACCTCTGATGCCTTTCATATAGCGGCACCGCCGCCAGGCCATCCGGGCGCGGTAAAATGTATGCAACTTGCCCTGCAAGATGCCGGCGTGGAAGCTTCCGATATCGATTATATTAACGCGCATGGCACTTCAACACATCTGAATGATACATATGAAATTGAGGCCATAACAAAGGTGTTTGGCGATCACAACAAAAATATGGCTGTAAGTTCCACTAAATCGATGACAGGTCACATGCTCGGTGCTGCCGGGGGGGTGGAAGCAATTATTTCGGTAAAGTCAATTTGTGAGGGGGTTATCCCCCCAACCATCAATCTGGATAATCCTGATCCCGCATGCAATCTGGACCTTGTGCCACACAGGTCAAGGAAAAAAGATGTCCGGGTAGCCATGTCCAATACCTTCGGTTTTGGTGGGGTCAATGCCGTTCTGGTTTTTAAGAAATACGATGAATAATAAAAGAGTTAAGTCTCAGACTTCGAGTCTTGATTTTAAGGACGGGAGATTGCTGTTGTGAAGGTTATTATAGGTTCTGATCACGCGGGTTATTCACTTAAAGAAGGCATAAAGGAATACCTCAATAAATCAGAAACAGAAATAGTTGACGTAGGAACAGATAGCGGTGAACCGGTGGACTACCCCGATTTCGGCTCTCGGGTGGCTGAAAAAGTTTCATCAGGTGAGTTTAAAAGAGGTATACTCGTATGCGGTTCCGGTGTCGGAATGACAATCGTAGCAAATAAATTCCCCGGAGTGAGAGCTGCTTTATCTCTTGATGTCGAGACGGCTAAATTAAGCAGGATGCATAACGATTCAAACATTCTTTCCCTCGCAGGAAGAAGAACTGATATAGAAACAGCAAAAAATATAATTAAAACATGGTTGGAAACGGAATTTGAAGGGGGAAGACACAAAAGACGTCTTGACAAAATCAAAAATATAGAGTTTGAAGTTTCAGGTTCAAAGGTATAAAACCTGAAACTTGAAACCTGAAACTTGAAACTTGAAACCTGAAACCTGAAACTTGAAACCTGAAACCTGAAACCTGAAACTCAACTAGGAGGAAAGCAATAATGTCTATTTTATCGAAAACCGATCCGGAAGTTGCCCATGCCATAGTGCTGGAGACGAAACGACAGTCAGGCAAGGTGGAACTCATAGCCTCGGAAAATTTTGTAAGTGAGGCAGTTCTTGAAGCCCAGGGCTGTATAATGACCAATAAATACGCTGAGGGATATCCGGGAAAGAGATATTACGGAGGATGCGAATTTGTCGATATCGTGGAAACCCTTGCTATAGAAAGAACCAAACAACTCTTCGGCGCCGATCATGTAAACGTTCAGCCCCATTCGGGAACTCAGGCTAATATGGCAGTTTATTTTGCGACGCTCCAGCCGGGAGATACAATTCTGGGAATGAATCTTTCCCATGGTGGACATCTTTCTCACGGCAGTCCGGCAAACTTCTCAGGGAGACTTTATAATGTTGTTTCCTACGGAGTGGATAAAGAGACAGAGACTATCGATTTCAATGAAGTGGAAGATCAGGCAAAAAAACATAAGCCGAAAATGATCGTCGTCGGAGCAAGTGCGTATCCGAGAACGATCGATTTTGAGGCCTTTAGACAGATAGCGGACAAAGTCGGTGCAATTATTATTGCCGATATCGCCCATATTGCGGGCCTTGTTGCAACTGGCCTGCATCCCTCCCCTGTACCCAACTGCGAATTTGTTACTACAACGACTCACAAAACCCTCCGCGGCCCCAGAGGGGGACTCATAATGTGTAAGGAAAATTTTGCCAAGATCATAAACAGCCGCGTATTTCCCGGCAGTCAGGGAGGTCCCCTTATGCATGTAATTGCTGCCAAGGCAGTGGCTTTACAGGAGGCTCTTTCGGATGACTTTAAAGTCTACCAGTCCCAGATTGTGAAAAACGCCAGGGCCATGGCGGAAGAACTGATTTCTCGAGGTTTGCGCCTCGTCTCAGGGGGAACGGATAATCACCTTATGCTTGTCGATCTGACGGATAAGGGATTGACAGGGCTGGAGGTCGAAGAAGCCCTTGACCATGCTGGCATAACAACGAATAAAAATGGTATTCCTTTTGACACAAAAGGTCCTCAAGTCACAAGTGGCATAAGGCTTGGAACTCCCGCAGTTACAACGAGAGGTATGAAAGAAGAAGAAATGAGAACGATAGCCCGTTTAATTTCTCATATAATAGACGATATACACAACGATAAGCGAATCGAAGAAGTTAAAAAAGAGATCAGCGATCTTTGTAATAAATTCCCGCTTTACAGCGAACGGCTGGCGAAGCAAGTTTAAAGTTTCGAGTTTCGGGTTTCGAGTTACAGGAAAAAAGTTATTTCAGATAAGAGTGCAGCTTGACAAATGACGTTTGAAGGAACAAGATCAATGAGTTTAAAACTCGAAACCCGAAATTCGAAGCTCGAAACCCGTAGCGATCGCCCCAGTTGGGATGAGTATTTTATGGACATTGCGGAGCTTGTATCAAAACGTTCCACATGTCTGAGGCGCAAGGTGGGCGCGGTCTTAGTAAGGGATAAGAGAATATTATCAACTGGATATAATGGTGCCCCTACGGGAATTCAACATTGCGAAGAGGTTGGGTGCCTGCGAGAGCAATTAAATGTTCCTTCCGGTGAACGCCACGAGCTGTGCCGTGGTCTTCACGCGGAGCAAAATGCTATTATCCAGGCCGCTCTCCATGGCGTAAGCATAAAAGGTTCAACAATTTACTGTACGAACCATCCCTGTATCATATGTTCAAAGATGATTATTAATTCAGGAATTGAAAAAATTAAATACAGAGACGGATATAGCGATAAGCTGGCTAAAGAAATGCTCAAAGAGGCAAACATCGAGGTAATGAAACTTTGAAATGTCCGTTCTGTTCCAATGTTGAAAACAAGGTTATTGACTCCCGAATCAGTAAAGACGGTAGCGCCATTAGAAGGAGGAGGGAGTGCCTTGCCTGCGGGAAAAGATTTACAACGTATGAATTTGTAGAAGAAGTCCTCCCTATGGTCGTCAAGAAAGATGGAAGGAGAGAATCTTTCGATCGGGGGAAGATCCTCGCAGGACTTAAAAAAGCATGTGAAAAACGTCCCATCAGTATGGATGTTATCGAGAACGTTCTTGAAAGAATCGAGCACGCGTGCCAGGAGTTACAGTTAAAAGAAATTCCCACATCGATTATAGGTGAAAAAATCATGGAAGAGCTTCATAATCTTGATGGCGTCGCCTATGTCAGATTTGCATCGGTATACAGAGAATTTAAAGATCCGAACGAATTCCTGGATAAGTTAAAGGATTTTTTGAGTAAAGAAAAAAAGGATATGTAGTGCCTGAACGAAAAGACCGTTCAGACACTATTTTGGATTTTAGATTGCGGATTTTGGATTAAAAAAGGCGATTAACTTAAAGGAAGAAATAGGTTGTAATGTTCACTGGTATCATAGAAAGCACGGGCGTAGTCAAAAAGATAACCACAAAGGGGGAAGACGCCCTTCTGGAAATTGACACATCTATGAACCTTGGCGATATCAAGACAGGAGACAGTATAGCAATAAGCGGAGCCTGCCTTACCGTCACAGGGATAAGTGACAGGGGGTTTATTGCAGATGTGTCGGCAGAAACCCTGGCAAAGACAACCCTGAAGAGTTTAAAGAGGGGGGATAGAGTTAACCTGGAAAAAGCCCTGAGATTGGATTCATTTCTGGGGGGGCATCTTGTCCTGGGACACGTTGACGGAGTCGGAAACATTTGTGAGAGGCTTGAGAAATCAAACTCGATCATTTTTGGGGTGGAAATAGACAAAGAATTAAGTAAATACGTGGTACAAAAGGGCTCTATAACTGTTGATGGCATCAGCCTGACCGTGAACAGGTGTGAAAAAAACAGATTTTATGTTAATATCATTCCCCATACAGCCCGGGCAACCACATTGGAATCTAAAAGGGTAAGAGATCCTGTAAATATTGAGACAGACATACTGGGCAAGTATGTAGAAAAACTTATCAATCCTGATAAAGAGATAGATATGGATTTTTTATCGGAACATGGATTCCTTAAATGAAATAAAAAATTGAGGTAGAAGTAAAATGTCCATAAGCACAATTAAAGAAGCAATAAAAGACATAAAAGATGGCAAGATGGTAATCCTGGTCGACGATGAAGATCGGGAAAACGAAGGTGATCTATGTATGGCGGCGGAACATGTAACGCCGGAAGCCATTAATTTCATGGCAAAGTATGGGAGAGGTCTGGTTTGCCTGTCTCTGGACAACGGGCTTGCCGACAAATTAAATCTTCCACTCATGGTGAGGGACAATCAATCGCGCTTCGGTACGGCTTTCACTGTATCCATTGAAGCCAGAAATGGGGTAACCACGGGAATTTCTGCTGCCGACAGGGCAACGACGATACTCACAGCTGTTGCGGACGATGTTGAACCTGATGATATAGTTAGTCCGGGTCATGTCTTTCCACTTCGTGCCAGGAAAGGGGGAGTCCTTGTACGGACAGGACAGACAGAAGGTTCTGTTGATCTGGCGCGACTGGCAGGGCTTAAACAAGCCGGTGTCATCTGCGAGATCATGAAAGACGACGGAACGATGGCGAGGATGCCGGATCTGGAAATTTTTGCGGAGGAGCACAATCTAAAGATTGTTACAGTCGCCGATTTAATCGATTTCAGGATGCAACATGAACGCCTGGTGAGAAGAGCCGCGACGGCCACTATTCCCACTCGCTATGGAGGTGAGTTCAAAATAATCATCTACGAGAATGATGTGGATAGTATAGAACACATAGCCCTGGTCAAAGGAGAAATTTTGCCCGACGATGAGGTTCTGGTGAGGGTCCACTCAGAGTGTCTAACCGGTGACGTCTTTGGTTCCGAGAGGTGTGACTGTGGTGACCAACTCCATACTGCTATGAAAATGGTGGAACAAGAGGGTAAGGGTGTTATAGTTTACATGCACCAGGAAGGAAGGGGTATTGGTCTGGCGAACAAAATAAAGGCATATCACTTACAGGAGCATGGAAGAGATACGGTTGAAGCAAATATCGAACTTGGGTTCAAATCGGACCTCAGGGATTACGGTATCGGAGCCCAAATCCTCGTAGACCTGGGTATAAAAAAGATGAGATTGATGACAAATAATCCCAAAAAAATTGTGGGACTTGAAGGATATGGTGTTGAAATTGTCGAGAGGGTTCAAATTGAAATTGAACCCACTGAAAACAGCATTCGTTACCTTACAACAAAAAAGGAAAAAATGGGACATATTTTACTACATGTATAGTAAACTTAAAAAAGGCTAAAGGCAAAAGGCTAAAGGTTTCAGACTCTTTTAGTCTATCATTGCTGATGGCCATAATTGAACGCTTCCAAAGATACAAGAAAAATGGAGAAATAATCATGCCGAAGATTACAGAAGGAAAAATTGTCGCCAAAGGGATGAAATTTGGCATAGTGGCGAGTCGATTCAACGATTTTATCTGCGGCAGACTGGTTGAAGGTGCATTGGATGCCTTGATCAGGGCGGGAGCAGATGAGAAAGACATTAATATCGTGAAAGTTCCCGGGGCATTTGAGATACCGGTTGCTGCAAAAAAACTGGCTAAAAGCGGAAAATTTAACTCAATAATATGTCTCGGTGCAGTTATAAGGGGTGCTACCCCGCATTTTGAGTATGTCAGCTCGGAGGTGTCGAAGGGAGTTGCCAGTGTATCCTTAGAGACCGAGGTCCCTATTGCTTTTGGTGTTATTACCGCTGATACCATTGAACAGGCTATAGAAAGGGCAGGGACAAAATCCGGCAACAAGGGTTGGGATGCCGCTTTGTCAGCCATTGAAATGGCCAATCTTTTTAAATTGTTGTAGCCTGAGGAATGAATGGGGACAAGAAGAAAGGCAAGAGAAGTCACCTTACAGGTTCTTTTTCAGATTGATGTTTCAAAAGTTAGTGTTCACGAGGCTATTGAGCTTTTCTGGGACAACTTTGAAGCGCCGGAAAACGTCAGGATTTTTTCTACACAATTAATAGAAGGCGCCCAGGAACGGTTAAGAGAAATAGATACGCTTATCAAGAGTTGTTCTGACAATTGGTCTCTTGAACGAATGTCCGGCGTAGACAGAAACATTTTAAGGTTAGCCGTCTATGAACTTGTCTACTGCAAGGACATTCCTCCAAAGGTAACCCTCAACGAAGCAATCGACCTTGGAAAAGACTATGGGTCGGAAAATTCGGGTTCTTTTATAAATGGTATACTCGACTCATTATACACAAAATTACGTCAGGAAGATAAGGATAAAAATATCCTCGGAGCCAGTGGAAATCCTGAGCCATGAAGGACTGATTCTGGGATTCTTTTCTGACGAAAGACCGCCAAGAGGTTACTGTGGCCTTGCTGACTGGCGCCTGAATGGTATTATATCCAAACAAATCAAAAAGGGTAAGTTTACCGGCGCTTTCAGGGAAAAGGTTCTCATTACCCCCGACTATCGAATTCCCTCCTCAAAAATTTTGCTCTTTGGTTTGGGAAAATCGACAAATCTGACGTATGATCGATTATATGCTGCAGGACACATTATTTCACAAACAGTCACCAAAATTAATTGTAACGATTCTGCCTTCGATATTCCAGGCCAGGATCGGTGTAATTTGCAAATGTCAGAAATGACGATAGCAATGATCTCCGGGTTCGCTGACTCCCTCGTAGAAAAACAGAAACAATCAGACATTATATCTATATGCATATTGGGAGATGATACTTATCGGGATGAAATGACCTTGGGAGCCAATCAATTTAAGGTGAATGTAAAAAACAAAATAAAAGTAACTATTGTGGAAGCATAAAATAACATGCATGAGAAACTAAAATTAGAAATTCTGATGCGGTGGATTTGAGAATGGTACTGGAAAAACTGGAGTATTGGAGTGTTGGAGTGTTGGAGTTATGAGAGTTATAGTTATAGGCGCGGGTGAGGTTGGCTATAACATCGCAGATATACTTTCCAAAGAGGAAAGTGATGTTGTCATCATCGACAAGGATGAAGAACGCTTAAAGGCAGTCTCCGAAAATCTGGACGTTCAGACCATTACAGGAAGCGGGAGTAGTCCGCAAATCTTGAAGAAGGCCAAGCTGGATCAGTCTGATATGGTTGTTGCGGTAACAGATAGCGATGAAACAAATATGGTCGCGTGTCTTCTTGCCTCGGTCCATTCCAAGGGAGCATTAAAAATAGCACGGATAAGAAATCCTGATTTGGACAAGGATTCTACCATCTTTGATAAAAATCATCTCAATATAGACCTCTGCATCAATCCGGAGAGGGAATCAGTAAACAATGTTATGAACCTCATAGAATACCCCGGGGCCTCGGAGATTATCGATTTTGCCGGAGGACGTATCAAACTTGCAGCTTTTCACGTGAATTCAGACTTTACTGCCGTCGGAAAAAAACTGCATGAAATCAAAGAGATGTGCAAGGAACACGATTTCTTGATTGCCTCTATTATTCGGAAAGAAGAGCCGATCGTACCGTCCGGTAAAGCGACAATTCAGGAAAACGATTACATCTTCGTTCTTTCCGAATCAGAAAATGTAAGGGATATACTCAAATTCTTCGGGAAAGATGTCACTCCTGTTGAAAGGGTTTTCATTATAGGCGGGGGGCATACTGGCCTTTTACTGTCCGAAGTTCTTGAAAAGAAGGGTATCTTTGTAAAAATTATAGAAAACAGACAGGACAGATGTGAAATACTGGCATCTAAATTGAACAAAGCCATTGTCCTTTATGGAGACGGAACGAGTCAGGATCTTCTCAAAGAAGAAAATATCCAGGATGCTGATTATTTTATTGCCGTTACAGACGATGAAGAGGCGAACATATTGAGCGCTCTCCTGGCAAAGCAACTGGGCGCCAAAAAGGCTATATCCCTCATTAACAGAATCGATTATACCCATCTTGTCTCCAATGTTGGTATAGATGGTGTTATGAACCCGAGACATGCCACCATCGGAAAAATCCTGCACTTTATAAGAAAAGGGAAAGTTATTTCAGCAACTCCCCTTCTTAACCAAAAAACAGAGGCAGTTGAGTTTATAGCCCTGGAAACATCAGATATTACAAACAAACCCCTTAAAGACATGAATTTTCCCAAAGGTACGATAATAGGTGCCATCATAAGGAACGGTAAGGTAACCATTCCAAGCGGCGATTCTGTTATCCTGCCTGATGATCGCGTCATACTTGTTACCCTCCGTTCAGCCATTCCCAAAGTCGAAAAGATCCTTACCGTTAAGCTGGATTATTTCGGATGAAAGCAAAAAGTATATTATATATTCTGGGTTCCTTCCTGTTTTTCTTAGGGCTTGCCCTGCTTTTGCCTTTAGCCTGGTCTATTTACTACGGCGAAGGTGATTTCATGGCTCTCGGGTCATCCATGGCAATAACTACTGTTTGTGGGGGTCTTCTCTATCTTTTCTTCAAGCCAGAAGGAGATATAACCCTGAACCATAAAGAAGGATTCTTAATTGTTGCAACCGTTTGGTTCCTTGCCGGTGTCTTCGGTGCTTTACCGTATTTCATCCATGGCGTATTCCCAACTTTTACGGATGCGTTCTTTGAATCCATCTCCGGATTTACAACCACCGGGGCAACAGTTATTACTAATATAGAAAGCATTCCCCATGGTATTTTATTCTGGCGTTCCCTCACTCAATGGCTCGGGGGAATGGGAATCATCGTATTATCGATCGCCATATTCCCTCTCCTGGGGGTGGGTGGCATGCAGCTTTACAAGGCTGAGCTGCCAAGTCCGGTAAAGGATAAGCTGACACCACGTGTGACAGAGACAGCAAGAACTCTCTGGATAGTCTATTTTGTCATTTCAACAGTGGAGTTTATCATGCTTCTCTTCGGCGGAATGGATGTCTTCAACGCATTATGTCACACATTCAGCACCATGGCCACTGGTGGATTCTCAACAAGTGATGCCAGTATCGCCCATTTTCGCAGTGCTTATATAGATGGTGTAATAACCTTATTCATGTTGATCGCGGGGATTAATTTCACCCTCCATTACGCCCTGATAATGGGAAATTTTAAGTCATTTCTCAAGAATAGCGAGCTACGTTTTTACCTGGGAATTGCCCTGGTTTCCGTGATTATAGTTACTCTCAATCTGAGATTGAATATTTTCGAGGATATGGGCAAATGTCTTCGCTATGCCTTATTCCAGGTGATTTCAATATTAACCACGACCGGTTTCACAACAGACAACTTTGGTGAATGGCCGGCCCTTTCCAAAATCATACTGCTTTTGCTGATGTTTGTGGGGGGATCTGCAGGTTCTACCGGTGGAAGTATTAAGTGCTTGAGAATTCTCCTGATCCTGAAACACAGCTACGTGGAACTGTACAGGCTGGTTCACCCTCACGCAGTCACAGCGGTGAAACTTGGGAAAAAAATAGTGTACCCGGAAACAATGGCAAGTATCTGGGGATTTTTTGTTCTTTACCTGGCAGTAACAGTTATCGCATCCATTTTAATGACCCTTCTTGGCCTCGATATGATGACGGCCTTTTCCTCCGTCGTGGCAACTATCGGAAATGTGGGACCTGGATTCGGTGCCGTGAATGCTGCGTCAACATACAGTGAAATCCCCTATCTTGGAAAATGGATACTTTCTTTCTGCATGCTTGCCGGAAGGCTTGAAATTTACACTGTCATAATTCTTCTGATTCCGGAATTCTGGAAAAAATGATTGAATGATAATATTCCAAGTGTTTTGGATTAGGAAAACATAACGCCGAGTCGACCGGTTAGTAAATGCAGCCCATAATTCCAGCATAATTCCAGGAATTCTAGGAATTCCAGGGACACAATACTAAATTATTTATGGTTCCCTGTTTTTCCACGGCCCTTTCGGTCCGGTCTTTTTCTTTCGAAGTTGTTTTC
>Ga0209121_10003137_pt1 | contig 16202 bp, 13 predicted proteins | sample Cruoilmetagenom3_FD_187292 | JGI IMG/M metagenome (GOLD analysis project Ga0209121, IMG submission 187292) | Oil polluted marine microbial communities from Coal Oil Point, Santa Barbara, California, USA - Sample 3 (SPAdes) (version 2) | ecosystem: Environmental > Aquatic > Marine > Oil seeps ... | reverse complement strand
CGTTTAGATACGAAACCCAAAAGGCAATTTCGGCATCATTGCGCAACCCGTTCACATTCTCGACCCCGTCAAAAACCGGCGGAGTCGGATGCGAGGCCAGAATGTTTACCCTCTGCCCGCTGGGCAAAACCACGGGAACATCCCAGTGTGATTTGGACGACATCCGAAACGCGGACACCATATCTTTGGAAAAATACGCCTCACCATCAGCAGTCACCGGCAAGACCGCATCCGGCAAATCCGCCCATTTCAGCAACGAAAATTGACGCGCCGCCTGCGTATCAACCGGAAACCGAGACAATAGCACCATCCCTTCGCTACCCGGAAAGCGCCCGAAACCGAAAGCGTCCGCCCACTCATCCGGTGAACCATCCCCATCAAGGTCCAGCCCGGATCGCGCCCCCTCGTTCCCCATGGGGGCATAGAAGTACGGATAGGAAATCGCGCCCTCGCCACTATTCAGCACGCCACGAAATGCGCCCAAGGCGAGATTGGTGAAATCGCCATCAAACTCGTTCAAAAGCAAAATATCCGGTCTGACACGCTGAATAATAGCGGCGACAGCTAACACCTGCGCATCCTTGTCAGACATTATGCCCTTCAACAGCACCCCTGGCCCACGACGCCCCAATGATACATTAAACGTCGCAACACGCACCGTTTCGGCGGTGCTAATGGTTGTCGAAAAAAGTAAAACAAGCAGAGTTCCGAGAATTCGGCAGGTTCTGCCTACCCTTGCGCACGCCTTAATATTTGCGCGATTTTCAGCATAGCCAAGGCGCGTGCAAAAAGGCTGGTTGAGATGAACACCCACAATGTCGTAGCCCATAACATTACCTGATTATTCTCGAATATATCGACAGTAAACCAATCAAATCCATATTTAGGGATAAATGGTAAAGCATAGATTAACGCGACCCCGAGAACGATATTGAAATAGGCGTCGCGGCGCAGTCGTTTGTGAATCGCAACATCGTCAGATGGTTGGAATGTTGGCAGGTTCGCCCAAAGGTTAAAATTCTCCCGGTCGCGCGGCCATGCGAATAGCCACAACAACAGCGAAAGAGCCAGCGTCATGCCAACCCCCACAACGAAGCTGGTTGTAACGCTGTAAACCAGCAAAATCGCAGAAGTGTCGGAAAAGTGGGAATCCGTAAGGATATTATCAATCGCCATTGATACCGGACTGTATTTGAAATCGAGAATCTGTACCGCTTGTTGCGCCCAATCGACCAGAGCCGAGTCACTTAACCCCAACTCAACCGCTCGACAGACCAGCGTAATCATCACGACCTGCATCGCAATCGTAAACGCCCTGAAGCGGTTATAGGGTGGCGCATACCGGAAATCGACAAAACCCGGCGCGGTAGAGCCGTATTCAAAGAACGTAAACATACCGACAATCGCGCCAATGATAAGCGCAAACTCCAATGCGCCTTGCGATGCAGAAGGGAGCAACAGCGATGGGATCGCAGCAACAACTACGACCCAAAGTGCTCTTAATATTGCCCCAAAAAGGCGCATATACGCCCGTCCCATTCATGTTATGCCCCGCTTACACGAGGCTTTGCTTCAAACCCAGGGCGCTGCCGCCCCGTACTGCGTCTCGAACGCGTCGATTGCATCAGATTTTTGCATGGTCAAGCCGATATCATCCAGCCCGTTCAGCAAACAATGCTTCTTGAACGCGTCCACCGTGAACTCAATCTTACCACCGTCAGGTCCAGTAATAACCTGATTCTCTAGATCAACTGTTAGCATTGCATTAGCTCCACGGCCAGCATCATCCATCAATTTGTCGACATCCTCCTGCGGTAAAACTATGGGCAGGATTCCATTTTTGAAACAATTGTTAAAAAAGATATCAGCAAAACTTGTGGATATTACAACACGAATTCCGAAATCGAGCAAGGCCCAAGGGGCGTGTTCACGCGAAGAACCGCAGCCAAAGTTATCCCCTGCCACAATAATTTCAGCATTTCGGTAGGCAGGCTGGTTTAAAACGAAGTCGGGAATTTCACTTCCATCTTCGTTATATCGCATCTCGTCAAACAGGTTTTTACCTAAACCGGAACGCTTGATCGTCTTCAGGAACAGCTTCGGAATGATCATGTCTGTATCGATGTTGATCAGAGGCATAGGCGCAGCAACGCCGGTTACTTTGTCAAATTTTTCCATTTTCCGAACTCCTTACAAATCACGAACATCGGTCAAATGACCAGTGAGGGCGGCAGCCGCAGCCATTGCTGGCGACACAAGATGCGTCCGCCCGCCACGACCTTGACGGCCCTCGAAGTTGCGGTTGGTCGTTGCCGCGCAACGCTCCCCCGCATCCAGTTTGTCGGGGTTCATCGCCAGACACATGGAACATCCCGCCAAACGCCACTCGAAACCTGCATCCTCCAGAATTTCGGCGATGCCTTCTTCTTCTGCCTGCGCACGAACCAGACCGGAGCCCGGAACGATAATCGCCCGCATACCTTCCTTGACTTTCTTGCCTTTAACAATATCGGCAACAGCGCGGATATCTTCAATCCGGCCATTGGTGCACGAGCCGACAAACACAGTGTCGATCTCGATATCTGTTAACTTCATACCGGCCGTCAGGCCCATATATTCAAGCGAACGCTTAACAGCATCAACCTTGCCACCCTCAAAGTCTTCAGGGCTAGGCACGGTGCCTGTGATTGGCAAAACATCCTCGGGCGAGGTGCCCCACGTCACCGCAGGCGCGATGTCTTCGGCTTTGATCGTCAGGACCTTGTCGAAATGCGCGCCTTCATCAGAGAACAAGTTTTTCCAGCTCTCCATCGCCATTTCCCACTGCCCGCCTTTTGGCGCGTGTGGGCGGCCCTTCACGTATTCAAAGGTTTTTTCATCCGGCGCGATCAGGCCAGCGCGCGCGCCGCCCTCGATTGCCATGTTACAGACGGTCATACGCCCTTCCATGGAAAGATCACGGATCGCTTCGCCGCAATATTCGATCACATAGCCCGTACCGCCAGCAGTACCTGTAAGACCAATCACCGTCATGGTGATGTCTTTGGCGGTCACACCCGCTGGCAGCTTGCCTGTAATCTCGACCTTCATGTTTTTCGACTTGGCCTGGATAAGCGTTTGGGTGGCGAGAACATGCTCTACTTCAGACGTTCCGATACCATGCGCAAGCGAGCCAAACGCCCCGTGCGTCGCCGTGTGGCTATCACCGCAAACGATGGTCATGCCGGGCAAAGTCCAGCCTTGCTCTGGCCCGATAATATGCACAACACCTTGGCGCACATCGTTCACCGGATAGTAATGCAACCCGAATTCCTTAGCGTTCTTGTCGAGCGCGTCTAGCTGAATGCGAGATTCCTCGTTCTTCACGACACCATCTACACGGTCCAGCGTCGTTGGCACGTTATGATCCGGCACCGCGATCGTTTTGTCCGGTGCGTGCACCTTACGGCCAGCGGCACGAAGGCCTTCAAAAGCCTGTGGGCTGGTAACTTCGTGTACCAGATGGCGGTCGATATATAGAAGAGACGTGCCGTCAGCGTCTTCGCTGATCACATGGGCATCCCAGATTTTGTCGTATAGCGTTTTGGCGGTCATTGGTTTTCTCCCGCGTAAGTGTGAATTGTATTTCGGTGACAGGGCGCGCGCAGCTTAGGCGTCAGCAGCCAGCCTCAACGCCTCGGCGTGGAACCGCCATGGCAAGCGAGTGTGGTCATCCATGTCAAAAACTTTGGTCATAGGGGTGTCTACACCGATTCATCAAAGATCGTAAAGGTCTGTAAACTTCCGCTCCAGATAGGACAGCAACGGTTTTTCCGTCGGCGCGTGCCCAACCGCATCCGCGATGATTTGCTCCGGCGCTGACAAATGCGCCTTTTGGTGTACGTTTTCGCCCAGCCATGCCAGCGCATTAGATGTATCGCCCTTCGCAAAATCCGCGTCCAGCGTTGGCATAACGTCCTGCATTTGGGCAAACAGCTCGCCCGCATAGATATTGCCAAGTGAATACGTCGGGAAATACCCGAACAACCCCACAGCCCAGTGCACATCTTGCAACACACCTTGCGCGGCATCCGGAACTTCCACACCAAAATCCCGTTTGAAGGCGTCATTCCACGCCGCCTCCAGATCTGAAACCTGCAATTCATCACGGATCAACGCGCGTTCCAGTTCGAACCGCAATAGCACATGGAGGTTATAGTGCAGCTCGTCCGCCTCGGTCCTGATGAAGCCGGATTCCACACGGTTGGCAGCGCGATACAGCGCCTCGGGGTCTTTCAGGCCAAAATCACCCATCTCGTCGCGCATAACGCCGAACATCCACTCGCAAAACGCGCGGCTACGGCCGATCTGGTTTTCCAACATCCGGGATTGGCTTTCATGCACCCCCATCGAGGCGTATTTCCCCGCCGGTTGCATTGCCAATTCCGCAGGCATGCCCTGCTCGTATTTCGAGTGCCCGACCTCGTGAATGGTCGAGTAGAAACAGTTGAACACATTCTTGGGGTCAACGCGCGTCGTAATCCGCGAGTCGTTATTGTTGCCGGAACTAAACGGGTGCACAGCCAGATCAATCCGGCCAGCGTCCCAATCGTATTTGAACGCCGTCGCCAAGCGATTGGCCACGGCCATCTGCGCATCCGCACCGAATTCGCCCTGAACGGTTGGCACATCTATGCCCTTATCCGCAATCGCACTGCGCAACTCCGTCAAACCGGGACGCAAACGACCCAGCAATTCTGCCAACGGACCAGACTTCGCACCCGGCTCGTAATCATTCAGCAACGCATCATAAAGGTCGCCGCCCTCTGCCAGACACGCCGCTTCCTGTCGGCGCAAATCCAGAACCTTTTCAAACGTCGGCGCAAAAGACGCGAAATCATTCGCTGCCCGCGCATCGGCCCAAATCTGTTGCGAGGCAGATGTCACCCGCGCAATCTCTGTCGCCAAGTCCGCAGGAATTTTCGTTGCCCGCGCATAAGACTTCTTCGCCTCCGCTACGTTCACCCTACCCGCTGCATCCAGCGTGTTTTCGTCAATGGAATCGAACCACTCCGGCAGGCGGATATCCGTATTGCGCGCGTGGATCACGGCCTCTAACGCCGCGTTCTGCTCGGCCCGCTGGGCATTACCCTTGCGTGGCATCATTACCTCTTGGTCCCACATAATCAGGCCCCCGACCTGCTCCAGTGCGGATGTGGTTTTCAGGTGATCAAGCAGAGTGTTATAGGCAGAATTAGTCACAATAAAATCCATTAGAAAGAAAGTTTATTCGATCGAACCGTACTGCTAAACTTAAGCGGCTTCTAGTCCAATGTAGTGAAAGCATTCTCCTCTTCCTTATTGGGTGCCATTCCCATTTCTGCAATGGTCTCGCGTAAAATTTTGCATAGCTGTATCGTCGCCGGGGTCGGCTTGCGGTTTTCGTTCCAGATTAAGTGAACATTCCGCGTATACACATTACCTTCCGGCACACGAAAGACCAGATCAGAGGGTAGCGAAATCGCTGCGAGTTCCGGTATCGGAGATACATAATCCCCACTACGGACAAATGCCTGTATTGAAAGTGCGCTCACCACGCGCAACCGCGCATTAGCGCTGGCTTTTTTGACCGCAGGCTCATTAATCTTATTGCATAAAAAATGCCAAATCATCTCGGATTTGGACACGTCAGACCAGTACAGGTTTTCTTTACGCCCGATCTCGCTGTCGCGTTTGCAAAGCAACCCGATCCGGTCTGTCAAGAGAGTGGAATGCTTAACATTGGAGCTGCCCCAAACCACCAGGTCGTTTACGATACCAATATCAACCGTCTCGGCGCGGACGCCAGCAATTATCGCATCGTTTGTTAAATCGTCAATATCAACAAGAATATTCAGATTTTCCTTGCGCAAAGACTTCACAACATTTGGCATCAAATTCGCCGCAACCGCCGGAATCACGGCTGTGCGTACCTGCCCCTCACCGGATTCGGCAAAGTGTTTAATCGAACTAATCGTGCTCTCAAAATGCGACAGTTCCCGCTTGGCTTCTGCCAGCGTATACACCCCAACCTCGGTAAGATGGCTTTTCCTGTCTGTCTGGAATAGTGGCGCGCCGAGTTCTTCTTCGAATTGCTTCAACATCATTGAAACCGCCGCCGGAGAGCGCTGCAATGTCTTTGCCGCACTCGCAAGGTTGCCAGCCTCTGCCACCCCTACAAAATATCGTAGCATTTCTGTTTTAATAGCCATTTTCTACCCCCGCAGACATCCGACACATACATTAACTTAAGTTTTTCTGAAAGAACTTTCGTAATTGCAATTTTCCATAAAAAGACCGTTCAGAGGGTGAAAACAATCGCGCATTGCTATATATGGTGTTCAACGCCAATTCTGAACGGGAAACCTAATGACTGCATCCCTCGAAGCCCTCACGCATGCCCTCCTTGACGCAGCCCAGGCTGCTGGCGCCGAAGCCGCTGATTCCATTGCGGTTTCCGGTGACAGCCAATCGATCGAAGTTCTGAACGGGGCGTTGGAACACGCCGAACGATCCGAAGGCATCGACCTTGGCCTCCGCGTCTTGATCGGACAACGCCAAGCCAGTGTGTCGTCATCGGACCTGCGCCCCGAAACCATGCAAGCCATGGCTGAACGTGCGGTGGCCATGGCAATGGAAGCCCCCGCAGACCCGCATTGTGGTCTTGCAGACCCCGCGCAACTGGCCAAATCGTGGGATGTCGATTCGCTTGAGTTGGCCGACCCCTCCACCGCCCCCACGCCTGCTGAATTACAAGAAGACGCCCTCGAAGCCGAAGCCGCGGCATTCGCCGTCAAAGGTGTAAGCCAGGTTCAGGGTGCTGGCGCAGGGTACAGCCGCTCCGCCATCCACCTTGCTGCCACCAACGGGTTCAACGGCGGATACGAGCGCACTTCGCGGTCCACCTCCTGCGTTGCCATCACTGGCGAAGGGTTGGAAATGGAGCGCGATTATAACGGCGAGGGTCGCATTTTCGGTGCAGACCTGCCATCTGCTACCGAAATAGGGCGCATCGCTGGCGAACGCGCCATTGCCCGCGCCAACCCCAAGAAACCCCCGACAGGGGCCTTTCCCGTACTATTCGACGAACGGATATCTTCAGGCCTGATCGGACATCTTGTTGCGGCAATCAACGGCGGGTCAATCGCGCGTGGCGCAAGCTGGCTAAAAGACGCGATGGGTGAACTGGTCCTGCCCGAAGGCCTGTCGTTAATCGAGGACCCACACCGCACCCGCGTATCCGGCTCCAAACCCTTCGACGCCGAAGGGCTGCCAACCACGCGTCGCGCCATTGTCGAAAACGGCATCCTGCAAAGTTGGACATTAGACTTGGCCACTGCGCGTAAACTCGGCCTTGAAAGCACCGGAAACGCGGCGCGTGGCACATCTGCCCCACCAAGCCCCGCTGCCGGTAATCTTTCGTTAACCCAAGGGACGGACACGCGTGACGATCTAATCGCCATGATGGGCACAGGCATGATCGTAACGTCGTTAATCGGCAGTTCCATTAATGCCAATACTGGTGACTATTCCCGTGGCGCATCGGGTTTCTGGGTGGAAAATGGCGTTATTACCGGCCCCGTCAACGAATGCACAATTGCGGGCAACCTGCGCGAAATGCTAGGCTCTATCCATCCTGCAAACGACGGTCGCGCGCATCTGTCCCGCGTGGTTCCCAGCTTGCTAGTCGAAGGATTAACCATTGCCGGTGCGTGATTTGCAGCTTCTAACCGACGCGGCCCATGCGGCTGGCGACATTGCCCGAAAGTACTTTCAGGCAAACCCCGAGACATGGGACAAAGGCGACAACCAAGGCCCCGTAACCGAGGCCGACCTTGCAGTTGACCGCATGTTGCACGGCGAATTACTGAAAGCCCAACCAGATTATGGCTGGCTATCCGAGGAAACCGAGGACACCACAGCCCGCCTGACACGCCCTCGCGTTTTCATCATCGACCCAATCGATGGCACCCGTGCCTTCATCGCCGGTGAAAAAACCTTCTCGCATTCCCTCGCAATTGCGGAAGATGGCGAAGTTATCACCGCCGTCGTTCACCTGCCAATGAAGGGCCTGACCTACAGCGCCACAAAAGACGGCGGCGCATTCCTGAACGGCAAACCGATCAAAGCCAGCAGCGTAGAAGATATCGCCTCCGCCCGAATGCTGGTCACACGCCCTACGCTAAAACCCACCCTCTGGCCTGGCGGAGTGCCAGACCTATCACCCAACTTTCGCCCATCGCTGGCCTACCGAATGTGCCTTACCGCTGACGGATCATTCGACGGTATGTTAACCCTGCGCGATACATGGGAATGGGACGTCGCCGCCGGTGACCTGATCGCACGCGAAGCAGGCGCAACCGTTACCACCAGTGAAAACCTGCCTGCACGCTACAACAACCCGAAACCGCTTTTGGCTGGCATGATCGCCGCACCCGGCCTTCTGCATCCGCAATTTATCGACCGCCTGTAGCGCACATCGATTGACGTTGGTGGGCCAATGCCTAATGTGCGCACGAAACCCCGAACCAAAGGACAAATCCATGACCAATCGACTGCACCTCGTTTTCGGCGGAGAATTAATCGACCCGCAAAGCCAAGAATTCCGTGACCCGGAAAACATTGAAACGGTCGGTATTTATCCAAGCTACGCCAAGGCCTATGACGCGTGGAAAGCCGCCGCGCATTCAACCGTCGACAACGCGCACATGCGCTACTTCATCGCCCATTTGCACCGGCTGCGCGACGAAGAGACAGAAACCAGCCTTACCGCAGAAATGGGCTAATCGCCTGATGGGCCGTTCAGTTTCCCTCGCTGCATACATGCTGTTCTCGCGCTATGGCGAACGCTGGTTTGCCCGGAAACTGGACGCCAACACCGAACGCCGAGGTGTCGCATCAACGCCCCGCCCCGACGGGCCGCTGATCTGGGTTAACGTCACCAGTGTCAGTAGTGCCGATGCAATTTTGGCCCTGTGCTGGCGGCTACTTAGCCAAAACCCATCCCTGAACTGTCTGATAACCACCCCGTCAGACACCGTCGCCCAAGCATTGCAAGGGCAGATGCCGCCGCGCACGGTTCACCAATACACCCCCGTCGATGCCACGCCGTGTATCGCGGCATTTTTAGATCACTGGAAGCCCGACCTGTCCGTCTGGACAGAGGCCGAATTCCAACCCGCCTTCATAGTTCAAACCAAGCGTCGCAACATCTCGATAATCTACGTCGATGCGTTGATGTCCGCGCAATCCTTTCGCAGATACCGCTTGTTCAAGGGCATGTTCGCCTCGCTATTGCAACGCTTCGATCATATCCTGACCCAAGATGCACACAGCAAAAAATATCTGCAAAACCTTGGCGCCCCTGCGGGCAAAACCGCAACCTCCGGCCGCCTGAACGGCGGGCTGTCTCCTTTACCGCACGACGAAACCCAGCGCAAAGCCTTGGCTCGTGCCATCGGTGGCCGCGCCGTATGGCTGGCTGCGCTAACCCATGCGGGCGAGGAAGAAACCATCATCGCCGCGCATAAAGTGGCCCGCCGATCTTACCCCGAGCTGCTACTCATTATCGCCCCGCGCCAACCCGAACGTGGCGACGCCATCGCCGATATGCTGCATGGGCAGGATTACACCGTCGCCCAACGCTCCAAATCGCAGCAAATTGATCGGCAAACCGACATTTATGTTGCCGACACGCCAGACGAAATGGGTCTATGGTATCGCCTCTCGCCTGTGTCCTTCATTGGCGGGTCACTAGTTTCCAATGGCGGGCATAATCCACTTTCCGCCGCCGCTCTTGGTTCTGCAATTCTGCATGGACCGCAGGTCACAGATTTCGCTGCGGCCTATGATACCTTGCTTGCCGCCGATGCCTGTATTCCCGTGACCGACGGGGCAGACCTTGCCAAAAATCTGGAAGCCGCACTTTCCCCTGAACGCGCCGCCCAACTTGCCACCGCCGCCTGGGGTGCTTTTGGTGAAGACGACACGGCCACTGATCGCGTTTTCGATCTGCTACAATCCTACTTCCCGAAAGAGGCCACCTGATGCGCCCCCCTTTATTCTGGAACCGCCCGCGCGGCCTGACATCCCGCCTTCTGGCACCGCTGGAATGGATATGGATCACGGCCACCCGCCGCCGCTTGAAAAACGGCCCTTGGGAAAAGTTGGCGATTCCCGTCATATGCGTCGGCAACATCAACGTTGGTGGCACGGGTAAAACACCGACCGTCATTGCACTACTGGAAATTTTCCGTGACGAAGGCATCATAGCGCACGTCGTTTCGCGCGGTCACGGTGGCTCGGAAATCGGGCCGTTGTTGGTGGACGAGCGCAAACATTCTGCCGATCAGGTTGGTGACGAACCGCTACTTATCACCGCCTTCGGGCCGTGCTGGGTTGCAAAAGACCGTACCGCAGGGGCCAAAGCTGCCATAAAAGCAGGCGCGCAGGTCATCCTGCTGGACGATGGTTTCCAGAACCCGTCGCTGCACAAAGACCTATCCCTCGTCGTCGTTGACGCCGAAATCGGCTTTGGCAATGGCCGCGTCATGCCCGCAGGGCCGCTGCGTGAACCTTTGTCCGATGGCTTGTTACGCGCAGACGTCATTATCCCGGTCGGCACCTCGGCGGCGCAAAAGCGCCTAACGGCTCAGGTTTCCAATCCTGTCTGGTCTGGCGAACTTGTCCCGCTTGAAACCGGTATGGACTGGTCCGGCACCCGCTTCATCGCTTTTGCTGGTATCGGTCGTCCGGGAAAATTTTTCGCCACACTGGAAGCCCTTGGTGCCAACGTCGTTGCCACCCACGCCTTTCCTGACCATGCACCTTACACGGATGCCATTTTGCAACGCCTGAAGGCCGAAGCGAAAGCGAAATCCGCGCAACTGGTAACCACGGAAAAAGACATGGCCCGCCTACCGGTCGCATTTCGTCGCGACGCCTTGGCATTACCTGTTCGGCTGGTTTTCAACGACCTTGAAGCCGTTAAAACACGGCTAAAAAACCTAACGGCGCGGTGACCCGAAGATACTGTTGATTAAATCGCCCAGAAGCGAGTCATTCACATCGTTAACCAGATTATCAATCTCGTTCGTAATCCGTGGTGGCTCCATCCGTGGATCGATCATCGGCAATGCGCGCACAGGCAGGCCAACGTGAACCCGCTCCATCGTTTCGCGCCAAATCTCGGCAGGCAACCCGCCGCCCGTGACGCCGGTCAGTTTGGAGTTATCATCATACCCCATCCAAACGCCCGCCACATAGTCACCGGTAAACCCTATAAACCACGCATCCCGCGCGCCTTGCGTTGTGCCCGTTTTACCCGCCACAGGCCGATTACCCAGTGCGGCACGTGCGCCACTGCCAACCTCGACAACTTGCGACATCATGTAAACCAGATATCCCGCAGCACGTTCATCCAGCACACGGAACCCGTCGGTGCGTTCAAGGCTCATCAATACCTGATCGTCGCCGCGTATCCGCAGATCAAGCCACCCGTAGGGCAGTGACTGCCGCCCACCGTTCAGAATGCCCGCATATGCCCCCGTCATTTCCAGCAACGTCACGTTCGAGGCACCCAACGCCAGTGCTGGCCCTTCGGCCAAAGGCGAAGTCACCCCGAAGTCCGCCGCCAAGGCCCGCACCTTGTCGCGCCCCACCTGTTCCGACAACCGCACAGCAACCGTATTCAACGAATTCGCCATGGCATACACCATTGGCACTTCGCCGTAGAATTCTTTTGTGTAATTCACAGGACTCCACGGGCCGGACCCGGGAATATCAATCGTCAACGGCGCATCCAGAACCAAGTCAAACGGGTGCATCCCCGATTCCAGCGCCGCCCCGTAAACGAACGGCTTGAACGACGATCCCGGTTGCCGTGACGCTTGTGTAGCGCGGTTAAACAACCCCGCACCATCAATCTTGCGCCCGCCAACCATCGCCCGAACGGCCCCGTCTGCCGACATCACAACAATCGCCGCTTGCGCCTCGGAGCCTTCGCGAACCCGGTTTTCAAATACATACGTCAGCGCGTCTTCTGCCGCCTTCTGGATGCCACGGTCAAACGTGGTCAGAATCTCCACATCCTCGCCAGTATCCCGCGTCAGGAACGAAGGTGCATCCGCCATAATCCAGTCGGCAAAATACCCGCCCGCCCGTTCTTGCGCCGCCTGTGAAAGCGTCGCAGGGCTTGCCAACGCTAGTTCCGCTTCCACGCGTGTCAGATACTCCTGCGCTTGCATCAACCCGATCACCACCGTTGATCGTTCCTGCGCACGGTTCAAATTATTCGTCGGCGCATAGCGTGACGGCGCGGTCAACAACCCCGCCAACATCGCTGCCTCGGCCACATCAACCTCGCGTGCGGACTTGCCGAAATACCGTTGCGCTGCGGCCTCGAACCCTTGCGCCCCTGCACCCAGATATGCACGGTTCAGATAGATCGACAGGATATCGTCTTTCTCGTATTTCAGCTCCATCGCGAAAGAATACGGAACTTCCTTGATCTTACGCAGGATCGTCTGCTGGCGGCACTCCGCCTCGGGTAAATCCTCACCCAGACACAACAGCTTTGCCACCTGTTGCGTTAAAGTCGATCCTCCATGCCCCGAAAGCGGCCCCCGCCCTTCGCGCAAGTTGATCCGTATCGCACTGGCAATCCCGCGCGGGCTAAGTCCGAAATGCGAATAGAACCGCTTGTCCTCGGTCGCTACAACAGCATTCTTCAGGTGCGGCGAAACCGTTCCCGCCCGAAGCGAGCCATCAAACTGTTCCCCGCGCCACGCATAAACCTCGCGATCCCGATCCAGCAGCACGACCGACCCACCGGCGCGGCCATCTAGTTGCTGCTCCATCGGGGGTAGTTTCACGTAATAATATCCGACCCAAGCCGCCATTCCCAACGCGCCGATCACGGCGGTACGGATGCCAACCCACCAGATCACCCGGAAAACAGTTCGCAATACCCACCCAACAATACGCGCCCAAACCCCCTTCTGCGGCTTCTTCCCCCGAGGAGGTTTCGCAGACGTTTTACCAGACTGTCGTCTGGTCGCCCGAAGGGTCTGTGTTGGTTTCTTGGCCATTATCGAGCCGCCTGCTCTATTTTCCGTTACGCACATGATTAGGCAGTTTTGCCATCGATGTAGAGAGTGATTCTGCGCATTAGGCAATTCTTCGCCGCTCGGCCGAGTTTACTTAATGCCTATATTATAACCAAATATATCATATTGTGCATAAATTGGGCACATTTGTGTAAATTCCCTTACATATCAGACCTTAAAACCTTCAAAATCACGCGGCACAGACAGAATGTGGGCTCAACACTGATCCAATAAAACCAAGGAGGCACTATGAAACTCATCATCGCCGTAATCAAACCCTTCAAATTAGAGGAGGTCCGCGAGGCCCTGACGTCCGTTGGCGTGCAAGGCTTAACGGTATCCGAAGTCAAAGGCTATGGCCGTCAATCAGGCCACACCGAAATCTATCGCGGCGCGGAATACGTCGTGAACTTCGTCCCCAAAGTGAAACTGGAAATGGCCGTTGCTGATGGCGACGTAGCCTCCGTCGTCGAAATCCTCGCTGAAACAGCCAAGACCGGCAAAATCGGCGACGGCAAAGTCTTCGTCATGGACGTCGAACAAACCTTACGGATCCGCACAGGCGAAACCGGCGAAGAAGCCCTTTAATTCCCCAATTGGAGAGAAAAAATGAAAACATTATCTAAAATTGCGGGGATATCGGCAGCTACAGCCCTGATCGCCTCGCCCGCGTTTGCTGAGGCCGGCGTCGAAGCTGCCGAGCACACCGCATTCATCCTTAACTCCGTACTGTTCCTTATGGGCGGGTTCCTCGTATTCTGGATGGCCGCAGGTTTCACCATGTTGGAAGCTGGCCTGGTGCGCTCCAAAAACGTAACCATGCAGCTGACCAAAAACGTCGTGCTATTCTCGCTGGCAGCGATCTTTTACTACCTGATTGGCTATAACGTCATGTATCCACTTGGCAGCTGGTCCATCGGCACAGACGAAACTGGCGGCTACCTAGGTGCCTTCGGTGTTGCGATCCTCGAAGCGGTTGGTGTTTCGGCTGAAAACGCTGATGACATCGGGTACGCATCCACAGGCTCCGATTTCTTCTTCCAGCTGATGTTCTGCGCGACAACCGCCTCGATCGTTTCCGGCACTCTGGCCGAGCGCATCAAACTATGGCCGTTCCTGATCTTTACCATCATCCTGACAGGCCTTATCTACCCAATCCAGGCAAGCTGGAAATGGGGCGGCGGCTTCCTTGATACCCAATGGGGCTTCCTTGATTTCGCCGGTTCGACAGTCGTTCACTCCGTTGGTGGCTGGGCAGCCCTTGCAGGCGCAATCATCCTCGGCCCACGCTTGGGTAAATACGCTAAAGACGGTAGCGTAATCCCGTTCCCCGGCTCCAACCTTCCGCTTGCTACATTGGGTACATTCATCCTGTGGCTTGGCTGGTTCGGCTTCAACGGTGGCTCGCAACTTGCAATGGGCACAATCGGTGATGTTGCAGATGTTTCGCGCATCTTCTCTAACACCAACGCAGCTGCCGCTGGTGGTGTGATCGCGGCCCTGGCACTAACCCAACTGCTTTACAAAAAGCCTGACCTTACGATGATCCTTAACGGCGCACTTGCCGGTCTGGTCGCCATCACAGCCGAGCCGCTAACCCCGACACTGGGCCAAGCAACCTTGATCGGTGCCGTCGGCGGTGTGATCGTAGTCTTCGCAGTACCAATGCTGGACAAGTTTAAAATCGATGACGCGGTCGGTGCCATTCCCGTTCACCTTCTGGCAGGCATCTGGGGCACACTGGCCGTACTGTTCACCAACAGCGACGCAACCCTGATGGGCCAGATCGTTCCAATCCTGATCGTCGGTGCCTTCGTATTCACCGTATCCTTCGCAATCTGGTATGTGCTGAAACTAACCGTCGGCATCCGGGTTTCCGAAGAAGACGAGATCAACGGTCTGGATAAGGCAGAGCTGGGCATGGAAGCCTACCCCGAGTTCGCCCGCCACTAGGCAAAGCTATTCCCTTCAAGGCGTTCGCGCCTTGGACACTTTACCCGGGCGGAAACGTCCGGGCTTTTTTATGGGTGGCTTAAGGAAAGAAGCAAAATGGCCGCGTCAATTTCTCGACGCGGCCATTGATATTTAAGGTATACTATTAAGTCTTACAGCGTGAACGCAACCTTCAAGCCAAACGCCATCGCGTTGTTGTCTGCGAAAGTTCCCGCCGGACCATCTGCATCACCCAGCCACAGATATTTCACGCCACCTGTAATTTCGACATTATCAAACGCATAGGTTAGCCCAGCGCCAACGCTAAGATACCCGTCAGTCGGTGCCAATGGAGTTGGGTCCGAGCCAAGCGTATCTTCGAATCCGACCGTCACGGCACCGGAAAGGTTATCCGTAAGCTTCCGGCCTACACCCAAACTGTACGTGATAGTGTCATTTTCATAATCAACCAATGGGCCGGGCCACGCAGCCGTATAATCCGGCGGTGACAAATGGAACTCCGACCAATCGACCCAACGAATCGACCCAAACACAAGGGTTTTCGTATTAACGCCAGTTTGGAACTCAAGATTCAGGGACTGTGGCGTAGTAACGGTCGTGATGAAGTCACCAGTTGGTTCAGTGACACCTGTTTCGGCCGTGTCGTGATCCGATGTAATTTCCGAACGATAGGTCAACGCTACGCGTAGGGCAATGTCGGGAATTTGGTAAGCGGCACCCAGAATATACCCGAAACCCGATCCTGCATCCGCATCTACAGTATATCCTCCTGCGTCAAACGCCGGATTCCCCGCTGCAAACGGAAGCGACGCTGTTGCTTCCATAGTTTGGTATGAACCGCCGCCATATACAACGATGTTTTCATTAACATCATAGCTAGCGACAAGCGAAACTGCTGAACTCGTTAGTTCGGCGGTCGTATATGAATATACCATTGAGGAGAGTGGGTAATCAGCATTCGAACCAAACGGTTGATCAAAGATCACCGCAGCCGATATCTTGTCGTTTATATCAGTTTTGTACCCACCAGCCAAAAGCGAATACGCCGGGGCCATATCACCGGTAGCAGTGTCAGCCGGATCTGTGCCGGAAACCGAAGGATCAACATACCCGTAAGAAATTTCG
>Ga0209121_10003134_pt1 | contig 16208 bp, 11 predicted proteins | sample Cruoilmetagenom3_FD_187292 | JGI IMG/M metagenome (GOLD analysis project Ga0209121, IMG submission 187292) | Oil polluted marine microbial communities from Coal Oil Point, Santa Barbara, California, USA - Sample 3 (SPAdes) (version 2) | ecosystem: Environmental > Aquatic > Marine > Oil seeps ... | reverse complement strand
CTGGCCGAGGGTCTCGCCGGTGGCGGGGTTGCTGACGGCAATCGTCTTGCCGCTGTCGGCACCCGTCCAGGTCCCGCCGATCAGGTTCGCTTGGCTCATCAGGCCGTTGAAGTCGCTCATGTCGGATCCCTCGTGAAGATGTATTGCGGTCTTGGCTCCAGCTCTCGTGCGGGCCTAGCACGGCTCCGGGGAAGTTGTCATGTACGCTCCAGCCATTCGGGCAAGTGGGGCGGGCCGAAACGAAAAAAAACCCGGGACGCGCGGCCCCGGGCATGTGCATTTTCAAGTCGTCAGACCTGTGGCGGTCAGCCGTCGAGGGACGCCGCGAAGATCAGGTCAAAGTCGACCGGGATGTTGGCGGAGATGCCGATGTTGCCCACAGCCTCACTCAACTGCGCGATCCCGCCGTCCAGCGCGAAATCGACGGCGTTGATGATGAAGGGCTTGGCGCTCGCGACCGAAACCATCCCCTGGCCGAGGCGCGAGATAGTGACCGGAATAAGCAGTTCCTTTTCGACGCCGTGCAGGTTGAGCGTGAACGGGATCTCGGTGGTCAGCCGCATGTCTTCCCAGATCGCCGAGACCGCGGCGGGATCGATCTTGGCGGTGATGGTCGCATCTTCATAGGTATCGACCTGGAACAGCAGGAAACGCATGCGCACGTCGCGGATATCGACGCCGGTCTGGACCGATTCGAGGCCGATCGAGACCGTGGCCGTGCCGTCGGGGGCAATGGTGCCGGACAGCTCGTTGAACCGATGTACCTCAGTCACATTGCCCTTTTTCGTCGACAGGAAGTTGATCGAGGATTGCGCAGGCGCGAGCGCCCAGGAGCTGGCGAAGAACGCCTCCTTGCTGCCGCCGGTTTCCGCCGATGCGGCCATGGCGGGGGCGGCGGCCGTTGCACCCGTCGCGGCCTCGCCCGGTGCAGCGTCCGAGGCGTTGTCGACCGAGCCGCCCGGGAGCCAGCCCGCGGCGCTGTAGCGGACGTTCTCGTGCATGTAGAAGTCGATCCGGTCCCAGCTGTTGCCGGCATTGTCGGTGCGGCTTTCGACGACGCAGGCCGACGAGCCCGAGGGCAGGATGGAGACGGCGAGGCCGCTGCCGGTGATCGGCATGTCGAAGACTTCCATCCGGGTTTCGGCGGTGCGATAGAAATCGCAGGCTTGGGCCAGGCCGGGCGCGGCGAGCGCCGCGAACGTCACGGCCAGCCGCAGGAGTGTCGGGTGAGATGCACGCATCGGGTGATCCTTCCTAAAAAAATACGGTTGCGGTGGTCGGGTCATTCACAGCCAGCCGAGGCCCACTGGAACAGCGCGTTCTTCACGATGCCGCCATGCGGATGCTCGATGCGGAAAATGTTGGCCGGGTCGGTAATGTAGGACTGGGCCTGTTCGCAGAGGCGTTCCTTGTTCCACTGGTGGCACCCGGTGCAGGACTTTTTCCAGACCTCGTCCGGCAGGCCGGCGATCGGCGGGAACAGCGGAATGGCGTTGGACAGCTGCTCGAGCGAGCGGCCATTCAGAGGGAAGGCCCCCTGCTCCCAGGGCTCGTTGAAGGCCGGGACGTCACCGGAGACGGCCTGAGGCGTCGGCGTCGGCGTCGGCGTCGTGGCGGCGGTATCTCCCGCAGCGGCAGTGTCACCGGTATCGGCGGCGGTGGGTGTGTCTGGCGCGGTCGTCGCCGGGGTCGGCGCGGCCGGCGCGGTGGCCATCGCCGCGGGGGTGAGGTAGCGCATGTTCGACCAGCCGCTGACCGTGTCGATCACGGTGCCGTCGGGCTCGCTCTTGGAGACGACGTTGCCCCATTGCTGGCCTGAGTTGTTGGTGATTTCGCCGATGCAGACGATCTGTTCGTCGCGCAGGACATCGACGATGCTGCCGAACACGTTCGGCTCGTTGCGCATGTTCAGGAGCTTGGCGTTGACTTTGAAGCTTTCGCAGTCGCTCGACTGAGCCAGGGCCGTGGCCGCCGGCAGGGCTGCGATGAATGCAGCGATGAGGAGAGGAATACGGACCATTGGACTTGCCTTCAATGCGTTGGTTCGAGGGTACGGCGGTCCTGTTGAGCTGTCGGATGCTAGGTCCACCGCCGGATTAATGGCGATGCGACGGCCAGCGGCTCGAGCCGGCCGTCGCGGTGTTTGCCTCAGTTCTCGCGGATGCCCAGAGCTTCGACGATGATGGTGTTCGCGCCTTCGGTGCGCGGTTCGGCAACCTGGCCGAGCAGTTCGAGCATCAGACGGATGTTGCGGACCACGCGGGCCTTGTCGGCGCGGGTCTTGTACGAGAAGGTGACCTGCGAGAAGTCGCTGTCGGTCAGGTCGGTGTCGATCGCACACTTCCAGAAGTTCATGTGCTCCTCGATCGCGTTGACCTGACGCTGCTCGAAGCCGATCCACTTCACCTGGAAGGTGGTCGGGATGTTGCCACAGCCGGCCACGGCCTGGTAGGCCATCGTCTCACCGGTCACCGCAGCGTTGGTGTCGCCGGCGTTCGGGTCGGCAACCGAGCCACTGGACGGCGCGGAGCCGTAGGTGCGGCCGAGCTGGCCGGCGAGCTGGATCGCGAGCTTGTTGCCGGCGTTGCGGGCCAGGTTCTCACCGTATTCGGAGACAAACTCCTTCACGCAGTGCGGATCGGCCGGGGTGCCATTGATCCCGGTGGCGCAACCGGTGAAGGGCACGCCGGCGGTATCGAGATCGAGATTGTCGCCACCGATCCAGCGGCCGTCGCGGATGTTGAGCGCCCGGTAGTTGAGCGACATCTGCAGCTTGACGATCTGGGTGTAGGGATCGGTGACCGCACGGGCGTAGATCGTGTAGGGCACGAGCACGTCCATTTCCGGGTTGTTGATGGTGCGGCCGATCGAGATCAGTTCTTCGTCGCGGCGACGCTGGCGATCCTGCTGGTAGAAGTCGAGGGTCAGCGAGGTTTCGTCATAGACGTCCATGCCGGAGATGCCGTAGCGCTGCAGGACCGACTGGTAGGCGGGCGCGTGCAGGGTCTGGTTGAGCGTGTTCAGGACCGCGTTCTGGATCCGGTTGTTGCGGATCAGGCTGTCTTCGTCCCAGTCCTCCTGGACAACAAGTACGTTGATGGTGGGAACATCGGCGACGACGGGCGCCGCGAAGAAGGTGGTGGCCGTGGCGACGGCCGCGATGAGTAGGTTTTTCATGTGGGAACTCCGTACAAAGTGGTTTGGTTGAGGATTATTCGTGAGAGGCGCATCGACGCCGAATGGTACTTGCGATTTTTTTACCTCCCTAATTATTGATGGCCGAGTTCTGGTTGCCGGCCGGATTGGTGGTGAGCCCGCTATCGTCGGCCCCAGTATCATCAGACATGGGGGCCTCTTCGGGCGTGGTTTCGGTCTCCGCCGGGGCGGCGGGGTCCTCTTCGGGCGCGCGGGGCGCGCAAAGCACGTCGGTGGGTTCGCCGCCGAAATCGTCAAGACCGGTGTCGGAGGGACGCGGGTCGCTGCCCGGGTCGACGCCTTCACATTCCGGCGGCAGCCCTTCGGTCGCGGTGGCGGTCGCGGACGGAACCGGCTCGATGGTCTTGGGCGCCGTGCCGGATTCGTAGGCCGCGCCGAGCGGGACGACGGCCTCGAGCAGCGTGACTTCAACGCGGCGGTTGATCGGATCGTGCGGGCGGGCCGGATCGGCCAGGTATTCCTCGCCGAAACCGACGACGATGAGCCGGTCCGGGCGGATACCGAAATTCTCGACCAGGAAGCGCCGGGCTTCGACCGCGCGCCGTTCGGACAGGTTCTGGTTGTAGGGCTTGGACCCCTTGGCATCGGTGTGACCGGCCAGCAGGAACTTCGTCCCGGCCAGGCGCGACGAACCGAGCGCGCGGCCCAGGTCGGTGAGAAGCGCCTTCGCCTGCGGGGTGAGCGCGGCGCTGTCGAACTCGTAGAACACCGCGAGATCGACCGTGTGGTTGTAGTTCAGCGTCACCCGGCTCCAGGTACCGCCCGGCTGGGGAATTTCCATCTGGATGATCTTGTTGATGTAGGCCGCATCGTCACGCGGTTGGGAAAGCGGGGCGAGCGCGCCCTGGATCCGATTGACCCGCTCCGAATCCACCGCCTGCTGGGCGAGGCCCGGAGTGGCGGCGCAGGCGGCGATGAGCGCGACAGTGCCGAGAAGTCGCCGGGCCGACGGAAGCGCGGATCCAAGTGCCGTGTGACGGAAATCTTTCATGACCAAGTCCTTGTTTGCTGTCGCGGTTGTCGAATTCGGAAGTGGAACGGGCAGAGCGATTTGCGCGCCCAGGTTACTGGCTGCCCTCGATAATTTCGTTCATCGCGCCTTCGACCGATGCGCCGGGGGTTTGCGTGGCCGGGTCGATCGTGCCGGCTTCCGTGGCGTCAATAAGGCTGTCGAGCGCCGTCGCAGTGGCGGCATCTGGATTGCTGTCGGCGGAGGTAGCCGCGGCGGCAACGCCGGTATCGCCGTCGCCTGTGCGCGGGTCGGCCGCGTCGGCTGGCGTTTCCAGCAAATCCGTCGCCGCCAGGATCGAGACGACACGGGTGCCGGCGTTGAAACTCTTCGGGTCGTCCCCGGTCATGCCGCCGGTGTGGTGCGTGCCGACGATCTCGCGGCTGGCGTTGAGTATCGGCGCACCGGAGGACCCCGGCAAGGTGTCGCAACGGTGGCGCAGGTTGGTCTCCGCAGACAGCGAAGAGGTCGCCCGGCAGCCGTATTGGGTGAGCTTCTTGGGCAGGCCCGCCGGGTGGTGGACCATGGTCAACCGCTCGCCGGGCAGCACGTCGGCGCGGGCGATCGATACCGGGAGCACATCCGCCGGCACCGGGTCGAGGAGCGGCACCAGGGAGAAATCGAGCCCGTTGTCGTTGGCCAGCGGCTCGACGCCCACATTCAGGCGAATGGTGTCGCTGTCGGCGTCAAAATAGTCGAGCAGGATCGAGGCCTCGATCACATCGCCGTCGAAACCGGGTATGCAGTGGCTCGCCGTCAGGACCGCCGCGCCGTCATTGACGATGGTCCCGGTGCAACTGGTCATGAACTGCTCGCCGTCGTCGTCGATCAGCAGATCGAGCCGGCCGACGGCCCGGGTGAGCCGGCGCAGGGGATCGTCCTCGCGCAACAGGCTCATCGGTTCGAACACGTTGTCCTGTTCGGCCACCATGTCGGAGGCATCGCCGAGCGACTGTTTCGACGCGAGCGAGACCTTGCCGTATTCGCTTGCGGGCAGCCGGTAGTCGGCGGCCTGGGCCGGCTGGGCCGCGACGGCGGCGATCATCAGGCCGAAGGCGGCGGACGTTGCGGTGGTCAGGATCGCGGGGCGGGCATCTTGCGTCATCGGTCAGCTCCCATTGGTCGGATCGGAGGTCATGCGGACGTGAAACGCGCTCGCCTCGGCCTTGCCGCTGTCGATCAGATCGTCCCAGACGACCTCGACGGAGAATTGGACCTCGTCGAGCGAGAGCGGCCGGATCGGTGTCAGCACCTCGTGGCCGGGGCCGATGGTGAGCCCGGCCTGGAGGCGCGAGTCGATGCCGATGGCGACGGTGCGAAGCTCCTCGCCGAGCCGGATGGCGATGGCCCGGTCGTCGCTGTCGTTGCGGATGCCGAACAGGCACAGATCGCCGAGGCCAAGCTCCAGCACGGTGTCGGCGGTTGCCTGGTGGCGGACCCGCTGCGAGGGGCGCATGTCGAACAGGACGTTCTGGCAGCCGTCGCCCGGCAGTGGATGCACCGTGATGACGCTGAGCGCGCCGATCGGCCCGTCGACGGGAAGCCAGCGTTCGGCGTCGCCTGCATCGGCCGTCCCGGCGGCGGTGGCGGTTCCGGCGGACAGACCATCGGCGGGCGTGGTCGCGTGGCCGGTGCCGATGTCGTCGGCCCCGATCAGCTGGTTGATGTCGTTGTCGCTGGCCTGCGCCACCGTCGCCACCGCGATCAATGCGCCGGTCAGGGCGCCGAGCAGGGCTGGAGTGTTGAGGCGACGGCGTTTCATCCGTGGAGTCCTTATTGTAGCCTGATGGTCCAGTGTCGGTCGGCTGCTCCGGGCTCCGACACCTGCGTCGAAGCGCTCAGCACCCCCGGCGGTTGTGCGAAGATCAGCTCGCGTGACTGGTTCGGTCCGAGCACCATCGGCGTGGCCAGCGAGCTCGACCCAGCGATCCCGCGCCCGATCAGGTCCGCGTCCAGCGTCACCTCGATCGTGCTCAGCGAATGGTTGCGGAAGGTGAGCCCGCACAGGGCTGCTCCCGTCTGCAGGCTGAACCCGTCCACTGTTTTCGTCGCCGACTGTATGTCGAGGGGTGCGCCACTGAATATCTTCTCGATGCATTCCGTTCTGTCCTCTGCATAGAGCCCGTTTACCGAGAGGGCGGGCTCGCCGGCGACGCGGAACGCCTGTTCCTTGTCGCCCGAATTACCCAGCAGAGTGGAACTGACAGAGCCGTTCGGGAGGACCGGCATGAAAAAAACGAAAAGGCCGACGGCCGCGAGGCCCGCGATACCCCAGAGCCAGGCCGGACCGCCCCGCTTGCGGCGCGGATCGGGACGCGGACCGGCGGTGCCGTCTGCGGCCTGATTTGCGGCCTGATTTGCGGCGTTACCGGTGGCGGGCAGCTCGGCGGCGGGTGCCTGCACGACGCGGCCGGTCTCTCGGCTCAGCACCGCGTCGAGCTCCTCGAAATCGGCGATGAAATGAATCGCAATGTCCTCGGCCGCGAAGAGGTCACGCAGTCGCGCCTCTTCCTCGGGTTCGGCCGTCTTCGGCACGATCGCGATCACGTCGCCGAAATCGGCCCGCCAACCGGCGAGGTTGTCGGCACAGGCAGCGATTTTGCGCGGGATGTGGTAGTCCGATGGCAAGGGCTTCAGATCGGCATCGACCATGCCGGTGGCCCAGACCAGCGGCACGCGGTCGTCTTGCGCCTTGCCCTCGCCCGCCCGTTGCGCTGCCTCAAGCCAATGGGCGATCAACACCGGCAATTCCCAGGAGCGGCCGCAGTCGATATCGCCGTCGAGCACAAGTTCGAACGACACGAGCTCGGCCAGCACGGCCTGTAACGGCCCGCGCACGAAGCGGTCGTAGTCGGAGGAGATCTGCAGGGGCCGGAAATCGCCCTTGAGCGCCACGTAGCTTGCCGGCAAGCGTTTGCGGCGCTTCAGGCTCTCGATGGTAATCGGTGCGCTGGTGGTGGGAACGATGACGCCGGGGTGCGCCCTAGCGGGGGCCTGTGTACCGATTTCGGGGCTCACATCTTCGGACGGCCTTGCCGCCGGCGGTCGCACCGCGTGTGAGTCATTCCCTGACATAAATCAGTCATCCCCAAATCCGATTGCAGGCAGGCGCCGGTTCGCGCGCCGGCGTCAGCCAAAAACCATCCCCATGCCTTCACGACAGAATAATTTCCGCCGCCGCATGCCCCAAGATATCAATAACATCCTTGCCGAACTCCGATTTTGGATCAAGGCCCAGCATCACGGTTTCGCCAACTGCCTCCGGAAGGGTGATGTTGATGTGGCGCCGATCTTCCTCGACGAAAGCATCCAGGATCGCGGGCAACCTGGCCGGGTCGGGCCCGGTGATGGTCAGAAAGACGAGGTCGTCTTCATCGATCAGGTTCAACTGGAAGGGACCGATCGTGCGCGCGGTGTCGCCGGCGGTATGCGCAGCGCGCGCGGCGGGGGAAATCGCCCTCGCCCGGGCGCGCGCCACATGGCGCTGGAGCCTGAGAAGGCCGATCGACACCGGGCCGGAGGCTTGGGCTCTGCCAGAGAGAATGTCGCCGAGCGACGGGCGCGCGGCATCGGTGGCGGCGTCGGCGGTCGGGTCGTCGAGCCCGGCCAGGTCGCGACGGGCGCGCCGGTCGGAAAAAGCGGTTTCGGCGGCCGTGAGGGCTGCGGTGTCGAGGTCCGTGGGAAGTTGGATCGGCATCGGTCAGACCTCCTGCGACTGGGTTTGGCCCTGGGCGGGCGTTTCGAGATAGAGGCGGGTGAAGGCGTCGCGAAAGCGCGCGCGGTCGGCCTCGAAGGCGGACCCCATCTCGGCGTCGGACGAAAGTCCGCGCCGGAGCGCCTGGCTGTAGCCGCGCAGGGCGGCGTTGACGGAAATCAGCCCGGTCTCGACCCCTTTGAAAGCCGTGGCCAGTTGTTCGGGCGGCCGGTCGAAGCTTTTCGAGCGCTTCTTTTTCAGGAGCACGACCCCCGCCTCGCGAATCTCGGCGAGACGCGCGTCCTCGGTGTCCTGGCCGATGCGCAGGGCAAGGGCGATCTTCATCCAGTCTGTCATGGCACTCTCCAGAGCTTGCAGGTCCGAGGCCAGGTCGCTGTAGCCGCGTGCCTCGGAGCAGTGGACCCGCTCCTCGATCGGCAACAGCGCCTTGCCTGTCCTCAGGCTATTGGAAAGCGCAGACTGAATTGGGTGGAAGGCAAGTAGGCGGGCCGTCGCGCGCGGCAATGAGACGCCAAACGCGCCCGCCTGCATGATCGGCGAGAGCAGCGCGCGCTCCTTCTGCTTGACGATCTTGAGCTCGCCCTCGGCAATGGATTTGAGCGCCTCCTCGGCGGTTTGCGGCACCGGCGGGGTCTCTTCGGGCAGCGCCGCGGCGGTGGCCTCGCCGTCGTGCTCGTCGGTGAACGGGTCGTCCGGCTCGACCGAGAGCTCTTTCTGGAGGCCAGGGTGGGTGGCGTCGAGACCCTTCTCCATCGCCGCCCGGGTCACCGCCTCGGAAAGCGCGGCGGCATAGTCGCGAAGCCCATAGAAACTGGCGGCGTAGGTCCGAAAGATGGTGTTGTCCTGCGACATCCAGAACGCGAACGGGGTGTCGTCGTCGATGATGTCGCCCAGGCCATGAGTGAAGCCGCGGATCACCGTGAAGGTGGCGTTGGCGCGGGAATCGTCGAAATGGGTCTCACGGTAGCGGTAGAGGAGCTTGGCGAAAGCGCGGGTGGCCTCGCCGACGGGGTCGGTACCCTGGGCGGGGTATTCACGCAGCGGGTCGAGCATGTCGACCATAGTGGGCCCGTGGGCGAAGTCGTCGCAGCTCACCACGAACTCGAGCAGCTTCTGCACCAGGCGCACGCGGAACGGGCTGAGCCGGAAGGTGCCGCGCTTGTCTTTGAGGTAGAGCGAACCGTCATCGTTGCGCCCGACGCCCGCCTCGTCGCAATCGCGCAGCGCCGCAAGGATGTCGGCCGGCGCGAGCCAGAGCAGATCGAGGCAGGTGGCCAGGGCCAGCTCGGTGCGTGCCAGCGCCTGCATGAGGGCGGCCAGCGCCCAGGCGGGCTTGTCGCGGTTGTTGTCCCAGCCTTGCGCGATGGTGGCGGCGAGTGCGAGCTTGAACCGGTCGCTGCAGCGGCCGTCGTCGGTTACGGCGCGAAAGTCGGACCGCGCCGCTACCGACCAGGTGAAGAGTGTGTCTTCGGTATTCGCCATCGCTCACTTCCGCCTGGGGTGTTCTGGTTTCAGGCCGCCGTCCTGGCCCGCCGTATTGGTCCGCCGTATTGGTCCGCCGTTCGGGGCCCTCGGTCGGGGCCGTCGTTCGGGGCCGTCGTTCGGGGCCGTCGTTCGGGGCCGTCACCCGCGCGGCAGGTCGCGCAGGATCTTCCTTGCGTTTTCGGCGTAGAGCCCGTTGGGGCGTTTGCGCAGATAGGCCTCGAAACTCTCGACCGACCGCTCCGCCAATGCCTCCATCCAGTCGCCCTCGTCTTCGAGCATGGCGATCCGCTCGCGCGCTTCGCTGACATAGGATCCGTTGGGATAGCTCCCGAGGTATCGCCGGTAGCCGCTGATCTCGTGCAAGGCAGAGGTGCGCTGCCAATCTTGATCCTCGGCCAGGCGGCGCAGGAGGCGCTCCTTGATCTCGGGCGCGTAGACGCTGTGCGGGTAGCGCGACAGGAAGGCCTCGTATTCCTGCCATTCGCCCCGAGCGACCGCGCGCTGATAGGCGAGCCATTCCGGGTTGGCATCGGATTGCTGCGCTTCCGGCCGGGCGGTGGCGGCCACTTGCGCCGGGCGGGCATCGGAGAAATCCGGGCGGCTTTCGATCTCGGCCACCAGGCTTTGGGCCTCTTCGAGCCGGGCGCACTTGCCGCAGAACCCCGGCACATCGTTGCAGCTGGCGAGGTAGCGCAGGAGCCCGTCATAGCCCTTGTCGGAGGGGAACTGGACCTCGACGCTGTCGCTCATCTTCTGGCAGAAACCGTCCACCTTCAGCTGGCCGGTCTCGCGCTCGGCGCAGGCGGTGCAGTTGTTGACGTAAAACAGGTAGCCATCGACCGTGTCCCCGCGCACGGCTTCCTCCCACAACGCCGCGTCCGCGAGCGTACGCGGGTCCGGGGTTGCAAGCTCGGTCATCCGCGCTTCGAGCGCCGGGCGCTGGCCGCAGCATTCGCAGCGGTCGAGATAGCCCTGGATATCAACCGCGGTGCCTTTGTCGAGAAGTTGGCGGGCGTGGCGGTCCTCGGCCCGGCAGATCGCCTCGCGCGAGCGTTCTTGTTGCAGGAAGGCCAGCAGGTCGTCCTTGAGCGGGCAGTAGATGCAGTTGCGCAGGTACGGCTGCACCCCGGCGCTGTCCTTGGCCGAGAGGATTTCGCGCGCGGTCAGGCGCTCGAAATGCTCGCGCTCCACCGCCTCATCGCGCCCGAGGCTGTCTTCTGACAGGTTGGCGAGTACCACGTCGGATCCGACACCCGCGACCTGCGGGGTCTGGCGGAACTCGGGGCGCACCTGCATGATCCGGCGCGAGACGCGCATCTGCAGGAAGCTTTCCAGCTCGGCCACGGTGATCGCGCCGTTGCCGTCGCCGCCGAAGCGTTCCTGGTCGGCCTCGCCGTAGAGCGCCGAGACGAAAGCATCGGTGAACAGCGACTGGCGGTATTCGTTGTCCCAGACCGCGACTTCGTCGGGAAGTGCCGCGGCCACCAGCACGACACCATTGGTGGCGCGCAGCACCGGCGCGGGGCCGCCGGCGGTGGCGCTGACACCCGTCACCAGGTCGCCTTCGTTGGACTGGCCCGAGAAGCAGCTTTCCAGGATCAGGGTGATCTCGCCGTCGGGCAGCTTGTCTGCGCGCAAGGCGGTGAGGCGGTCCATCAGCACGTCGAGGGAATAGCCGGTGAGGTCGAGCCGGTCGGCCCGGCTGTCGATGCCGAGCAGATAGGGCGTGGTTTCACGCGCGCTGCCGAGGAAGGCGCGCGACCCGTGGCCCGCGAAATAGATGGTGAGTTCGGTGTCGCCCCGGGTGATCAGGTTTTCGATGATCCCGGGTTGGGTGTCGGTGCCAAGCAGATAGTCGAGCTCCGCCTTGGTGAGATCGTCGTAGCGGTCGATCTCGGTGGGCGCATAGCCGAATTGCTCGGTGTAGAGCTTTTCGATCGCCGCCGCATCGTTCTGGGCATAGCGCACCGGCTCGGCGTAGCGGTAATCGCGGTTGGCGATGATGACCAGCTTTTTTGGGCGCACCTCGTCGGTGGCGGCGCTGGATTCCGCGACGATGGTGTCGACGGCGGTGTCGACGGCGGTGTCGTCCGCGGTGCTGGGCGCCGTGTCGGTCGCGGCATAGGCGCCGGTCGCACCCGGGGTGCAGCCTTCGAGATCGGCGGGGTCGACCACCGCCTGGTATTGGCGCCGGGCGACGAGACCGGCGTCGGTCTCGACCGCAATGGTCAGGTCGAGGATCGGGCGGTCCGGTTCGAGGAGGTCGAAATCGACCGTCATGATGCTGCCCGCCGCGCCGTCGGTATCTGTGCCCGGATCGGTCTTGAGTGGCGGCAGGCGGGCGCCGTCGAGCCAGGAGGCAAGCTCGCCCTCCTTGAGCTCGAAATAGGCGCTGGTGAAGGCGTCGGTGACACGCTGGCGCAGCACGCACTGGCCATCGAGACCGAAGCGCGGGCGGAAGGTCAGGGTCTCGGCTTCGATCAGCTTGGGCGCGACGGCAGCGAGCGCCAGCCGATAGGCGCCGTCGAGCTCGACCAGGTCGTCGCGCCGCGGCACGTCCTCGATCACGCTGAGCGTCGGCAGGTGCACGTCCATGCCGATGGTGCGGTTGCAGCCATATGAGCCGTCGGTGTCACGGGCGAAAATCGAGATCCGGATATGCGCGACGTCGGGCGCCGGCCGGAGCGCCTGCACGGCAATGGCGAAAGTCGACGCGTAGAGGCGGTTGACCAGGCGTTCGATCTGGCGGCCGCCCTCATCAGTGCGCGCCAGGATGGGCGCGACGATCGAGGCGTTCTCGGCGGCGTTGACGTTGATCGCGAGCCCGGAGGTGCGGATCGCGTTCTCGAGGTGCTCGTTGAGGCGCCGCCGATTGCTTTCCGACAGGTTGGGGTCGCCCGCGGGCAGGCCGAGATAGGTGAGGTCGTAGGGCCGCGGCGTGTTCGGGTCGATGCAATCCGAGGTCAGGATACCGGCGATCCCGGCATTCACCGCGCTACGGGCGCGTTCGGCAAATTCGGCGCGTTCGGAGAGCCCGGATTGCGCGAGCGCGCGATCCGCTGTCAGGACGAAGCCGCAAACCAGGAGCAGTGACGCGAACACCCGCAACACGAAACCGCGCACTCGCGCACGCTCCAGGGGAAGCGCCATGTAAAAATGTGTTTCTGCAAACAATTTTAGGGCCTCTCTCAAACAGGTTACGTTGCGCCCTGGTAAAGCAAAAGTTACTTTCGCGTGATCCGCGGGGGCCATGCAACAATTAAATTCGGGGGCTGTCCCGGGCAGGGCATGTCGGGCAATCCGAAAGCCCTGCCCCGAAACAATTGCCTGTCCGCCCGTGCCGGCGATGTTGCGCTGTCGCCTGGGAGGAGGGCGAGACCAGGCGCAAGGCCGGCACGGGCGGAAGGGCGCGGCCGTCAGTAGCTCAGGCCGCAGACCTCTTCGAGCTTGCCGCCACCGTAGTCGTCGATGTCGGTGAACAGCGTCGCGAGCAGCTTGCCGTCGACGTAGGTGCCGGCATAGGGACCGCTCGGCACGTAGCAGCGGGTGACCGGCTTGGTGTGCTCGACATAGGTCGGCTGCACGTGCTCGGCCTGGGCCGGCTTCGGCATCGGCTTCATGACCGGGGCGGGCGCCGCCATCGCGTGCTCTTCCGCCGGAGCCATCTCGCCCTTGTCGAGCGCCATCGGCGCGGTCGTCTCATGGCTCTGCGCCATCGCCGGGGTATGGTGCTGGTGGCCGTAATCGGTGACCGACTTCGGCAGGCCGATGAGCGAGACGGTGACTTTGCGCTGGTTGTCGCCGTAGGGCATGCCGGACATGTTGGCATATTCCTCACCGACCGCGCGCAGCACGAACCGCGCCTTGTCGAAGCCGAATTCATGGATCAGGTAGTCTTTCACCGCGTGGTTGCGGGCCTTGGCGAGCGCCTCGTTTGCCGATTGCGAGCCGGCCGCGTCGGTGAAGCCCGAGAGCAGGATCAGCACCTTCGGGTTTTCGAAGTAGTAGGCCGAGATGATCTGGCCGATCTGCTTGAGCTCATGCTTGGCCTCATGGCTGAGGGTCGAGCTCCCGGAGGCGAAGAACACCGGGTTGCGCAGGTCGGTCGCATGTTTGCCGACGTGCATCACATGATCGCCCGCATAGCCGTGACCGTCGGCATAGGCGTCTTGATAAACATGACCATAGCCGTCGTATTGCACCGTCGGATGGACGATGGTGGTGCGCTTGGCGTAGACCGGGTCGCCGTAGTAGACGTGGCCGCCGTAGTGGTCGTAGTAGCTCACGGTGCCGTGGCCGAGGGTCGAGACGTAAGCTTTCGGCCAGTCGTAGGAGGGCCGGTCATAGTGCGGCGCCCAGCCGTAGCTCACGGTGCCGGACTTGTAGGGCGCGTAGTCCCAGCTCTTCCAGCCGTGCCCATAACTGTCGCCATAAGACGTCCAGGGCGCGCTCTGGATGTAGGCATTGATCAACGCGGCATTGTCGTAATAGCCGCCGGCCGCTGCGGGCGCCGTCGTCGCGTTGAGAAATGCGGCGGCGACGGTGAGCGCGGTACCGAGTTTCAGCAGCTTGGGTTGCATGTGGTTCACTCCTCGTTTGGGATGCATCGGTGCATCGACCCGAAAAGTGGAAAGCCCAGAGGCGAAAATGCACACGGGCCACCCAAAGGCGGCCCGTGCGGTTGGTTTCACCCAGGTCCCGAGGGACGATCAGTAGGCGTATTCCTTCGGCAGGCGCAGGCTTCTGAGGAAGGTCACAAGCGCCTCCTGGTCGTTCCAGGACATCGCCGCGAACGCCTCGACAGACCGGTTGGCACTGCTTTCCAGACCCGAGCCGTCGTCGGCGCAGACCAAATCGGAATGCATCTCGATCGCCTTGCGCAGCGACAGTGCGCGGCCGTCATGCATCCAGGGACCGGTGTCGGCCACACCCCAGAGCGGACGGGTCAGGAACTCGTCGCGCGGCACGAACACGCCTTCGCGGTCGGTCTGCTGCTTGATGATATCGGCCAGGCAGCGGCCCATCCGGTGACGCTTGAGGTCCGAGTAGAGCGGCACCTCGATGGTGGCGTATTCGTCCTCGGGCAACCGCGGCAGCGACGAGGTGAGCGGATCGGCTTCGAGGTCGGTCAGGAACGACAGGTCGTAGAGATAGGCAAGCGCCCGTCCGCCGAGGCTGAAGCTCTCCTTGGCCTCGGGCTCGCTCTTGGCGCGCTCCTCGGCCGGCAGTTCGCCACCGGCTGCAAACAGCGCCTCGACAGGCAGTTGGAGCCCGAGCGGAGCGGCTTGGCCAAGGCCGACCCCGGTGCCGGTCACCAGCAGCTGGGCACGCCCGTCGGTGGATTCCGCAGCCGCGATACGGGCAGCGGCATCGGTGCGCGGATCGTGGATCCGCACGAAGGGATCCCAAAGCTGCTTTGCCTCGTGGTGGCAGGAGGCGCAGGATGCGTCGATCCCGTAGCCCGACGGCATGTCCTCGCCGAGGAACAGCCAACGGCCACGTTCGAGCTGCGCGTATTCGGCCTCGGTCTCGGCTTCGGCCTGGACCGGCGGACGCGTGCTGAGCGCAAAGGCGGAGAGCGCGGTCACTTCACCAACGGAGACCTCGTTCGGCACACCGTCGCCGTCGTGATCGGCCGCGCCCGGCGCCAGTTCGACCGGCTCCATCGCGAAGTGGAAGTTGAGCGCGTCACGCACGAAGTTACGCATGTTGCTGGCGATGCCCTTCCACTGGAACGGCCGGACCACGAAATCTTCGCCGACGCCCTCGATCTGGCCGCAATACTCGTCGAGCTGCGGGTTTGTCCCGCAGGGGCCGAGCTGGTCGAAATAGATGTCGCCCGCATCGGGGCGCACGGCGGCGGCATAGACCCCGTAGGAGGTGCCCTTGGAGTCGAGCGCGATCTCGTAGACCACACCGGGCTGCTCGACCGCGGCGCGCAGCGTCCGGTAGCGAGCGTCGAGCAGGTCGAAGGTCATCTCCTCGGCGAGGCTCTGGGTGTAGCCCGCACCGAAGACATGCGGCGGATTGCGCAAGAAGACCGCGAGCATCCCGTCGGGGTCCTGATAGCCGTTCTGAACGAGCGCATCGCGCACCCAGTCAGGGGCCGGGCTCTGCTGCATCGGGTTGATCATCGCCGAGGTGGCGATGGTGCCGGCCCCCGACACGCCGTCGTTGCGCGGGGTGCGCGCGTCCGGCACCGCATATCCTTGTGCGTCCATGCCCGAGACGCTGTGGCATTCGAGGCAGGACTGGCTGTCGAGCCCGTTGATCCGCATCCAGGGCAGCTTGCCGAACGCCGCCATGGGCCCGTGCAATCCCGCCTCCTGCCGCTTGGTCTCACGCGGTCCGTACGGGCCCTCGCCATACCCGTCCTCGGCGGTGAAGCGCTGGGTGAACAGGTGACGGCCGATCTCCATGATCTCGCGGAAGCTGACCTGGCCGGTGGTGATTTCTTCCTGGTCGACGCGGACGCCCGCGACCAGCGAAGGCCGGTCGGCGTCTGCAAGGCCAAGGGGCGTGTCGCCATAGTCGGTCGCGGGGGCGGCCGTGGTATCGGGCGCGGCGGTCGCCGCAGCGTCGTCTGCGGGGGTGTCGCTGCCGTCGGTGCCGGCCGGTTCTTCCGTGGCTGGTTCTTCCGTGGCTGGCGCTTCGGCTGCGGGCGCCTCGTTGGAAGCGCCCGGATCCGCGACGGCGGCGTCAGCGGGGGCCGCGGGCTGGGCCGGCTCTTCCGACCCGCCCTGAAGGATCGAGTTGATGTCGCCTTCCCCTTGCGCGCGCGTC
>Ga0209121_10003133_pt1 | contig 16211 bp, 11 predicted proteins | sample Cruoilmetagenom3_FD_187292 | JGI IMG/M metagenome (GOLD analysis project Ga0209121, IMG submission 187292) | Oil polluted marine microbial communities from Coal Oil Point, Santa Barbara, California, USA - Sample 3 (SPAdes) (version 2) | ecosystem: Environmental > Aquatic > Marine > Oil seeps ... | reverse complement strand
GCGATCGTCCTCAAAGACAAAGGAGGTTCCGGAGGCACTGTGGTGGTTCCTCATATGGTGTTTGCCTATGGCTGGAACGATGATTTCATAATAGCGAAACAGCATCCCGAGAAGAAGGATAGGAAAGTAGACATAAGTATAACATATTGGTATATCATTGAGGTGGCATCCGGAGATGTCCACGGCCCATTAAATGAAGATGAATTTGATAAACTTAGGACTGAGTTGAATGTGCCTTCTGAATTGTCGTTCAAGACCATCCAGTAAATTCGCCAAAGAAGGCTTAACTATCCCTGGTATTGCTGGACAGAAATCATATATACATAGTTCTGCTTTAGAAATATGAGTGATTTGAAACGAGCAAAGTGGATGTTGGGAATTGTCGTGTTCGGTCTTGTCATATCCGGCGTAACTGTATGGCCTGCTGTTCCAGAACTGAAAATGACCATCCGCATCGTTTGGGGCAATGGTGAACCGACCGGTGTGTTACACAGTTTCATACTACAAGCCATTGAGGGGATTGAGTCTGTTGAAGCAAACTATCCTTTTATGTTATACGCACACGACTGGCTTGCTTTCGCTCACATTGTGCTGGCAATCCTGTTCGCAGGGGCAATCAGGGATCCCATCCGTAACGTCTGGATCGTGCAATGCGGACTCATCATATGTGCCCTCGTTCCCATCCTGGCAGGGATTTGCATTCCAATTCGAGGACTCCCTCTGGTCTGGTTCTGGATCGATTTCGCATTTGCCCCTGCTGCAGCATTGCCTCTCTGGATTGCCCTGAGAGATATCAGGCGAGCGGAAGCAGAATTGCATGATATGTGAATAGCGAAATAAAACGAGTGACAATGGAATAACCAAGTAGGTTGCGATAAATCGCACTCCCGTAAGGGATGGCCAAGCTCACAATAATGAATAGAACAGAACCATGTCTGGCCATAGGTGAAGGTTTCGTGCCGGCGGACTTATTTCTTTGCCGTCGTAACAATTTACAGATTAAAGTGGTGCGATTCATCGCACCCTACTTTGTTCATTCTGCCAGGATTCCTTACCAATATCGAGAATCGGACTAAGGGTAGTTTCTCACGGAGATTTTTTCAGAATTCACTTGATATTTAACATAGATTATGATATAATATACATATAACATACGTATGTATTATCGTATGTCGTATTTAGAATGGTGAATGATTAGTTTTGAATACAATTGTATAGGATAGAATAATGATTTTGTCATTCCTGTGAAAACAGGAATCCAGTCTTTTTAGATAGGTCTGGATTCCGCATCAAGTGCGGAATGACAGGTTCAAGAGTAAATTTAAAAAGGCATGTTTGGCAAAACAAAGCCAATGTTAAGATGAGAAAAATGGTGTTAATTCATTAATGGTAAAGATTTATGGTCGTTTTGGTGATTATGAGCGGTTTTGGACGGCAAAAAACAAAGCCAATCAAAGCCAATTTGGATTTTACCGCTGAGATCGCCGAGTTCGCAGAGAAAAAGGAATTTGAAAAAACAAACCCAATTTGCAAAAGAAAAAAATGCCGTTAGGTCATTATTAATAACAACTTACGGAGGATCTGGCGTTCTAAGGCGACTATAAAACAAAGCCAAACAAAGCCAATTTGCCTACTCCGAAAGGAGTAGAACAGAGGCCGGGGGTGATTGCATCCGGGATATTGTAGCCTATATTAAGGAAATCTGGTATAAAGCTTATATTGCCCGTTCGACAGGGGATTTTCAGATGTTTATAGCAACATTTTAATCTCGGGAGGTAATTTATGCTTAATAGAAAAAAGACGCAAATAGCAATAATCCTGGCCGTGCTTGCGGCGATTTGCCCGGCGGCCGAACGGCCCCGCGAGCCGGTGAGCATAATCCCGCAGCCGGTTTCGATTGAGTATGACGACGGCTGCTTTCAAATCGGGCCGGAAACGCACGTAATTGCGGAAAACGAGGCCGCGATGGAGGCTTCGAAATTGATCGATGCCCTGGCCCCTGCGATGGGATTTAAGTTAGCTCTGACCAATGCCTCACAACGGCGGAGAGGCTCGATAACATTGGAGCTTGAGAAGGGGCCGTTTAAGCTTGGCGGCGAAGGTTACATGCTCAGAATTACGCCGAGGCGTATTTTGATTCGGGCTAAAAAACCTGCCGGCCTTTTCTACGGCATCCAGACGCTGCGGCAGCTTCTGCCGGAGCAGATTTTCAGTAAGACAAAAGCCGAAGGTGTGAAATGGAAAGTGTTGTGTGTAAGGATTACCGACTATCCGCGTTTCGGCTGGCGGGGCCTGCTCGTCGATCCGGCACGTCATTTCATACCGAAGCAGGATTTAATGCGCTTTATCGACATTATGGCTTTACACAAATTCAATAGCCTGCAAGTTCACCTTACCGACGATCAGGGCTGGCGGCTCGAAATCAAGCGGTATCCGAAATTGACCCGGACCGGGGCATGGATGGATTTTACCACTATGCGTCATGGTGACGAAGCTAAAGGGGCAGGTGATAAGCGCCCCGGCGGATTTTACAGCCAGGACGATATTCGCGAAATTGTTAAATATGCGGCGGAGCATTATATCAGTATCCTGCCGGAGATTGAAATGCCCGCTCACACCGGTGCGGCGATTATCTCCTATCCTGAGATCGGCCTGTATCCGGATAAATTAAGCGCACTGCCCGCCGAGAAACGATGGAACGCCAACGAGCGGGTCCTGGCGCCGCGCCCGAAGACGGTTGAATTCATGCAGAACGTGCTGACCGAAGTTATGGAACTGTTTCCGAATAAATATATCCACATCGGCGGCGATGAAGCGAATATCGGTCACTGGAAGAACAGCGAGGAAATGCAGGCCCAGAAGCACCAGATGGGCCTCAAAGACGAGGCCGAGCTGCACAGTTGGTTTATCAGGCAGATGGATTCGTTCCTGAGCCGTCACGGCCGGCGCCTCGTCGGGTGGGACGAAATCCTGCAGGGAGGGCTTGCTCCGGGAGCGACCGTTATGTCGTGGCGGGGACAGCAGGGGGGTATCACCGCGGCCAACGCCGGGCATGATGTGGTTATGGCGCCGACGTCACACACGTATTTCGATTATTACCAGGGCCCATCTGGCAAGGAGCCGAAGGCGATAGGCGGCAACCTGCCGCTGGAGAAGGTCTACGGGTTCGAACCGATACCAAGGGACATTGCAGCAGAAAAGGTCGGACATGTATTAGGCGTCCAGGGCCAGCTTTGGGGCGAGTTCATTTCTAATACGCCGCACCTTGAGTATATGGCCTACCCGCGGGCGGCGGCGCTGGCCGAGATCGGATGGTCGCCGCAGGCATCGAGAGACTATAAGAACTTTCTCACCCGGCTTCGATGTCACCTGAGCCGCTTCGATGCTGTGGCAGTAAATTATCGAAAGCTGGATTGAGTGACATGTATCAGGGCCAGTCGAATTCGGCGACGACTGGTGTATGATCGCTCGGACGTTCGGCGGCGCGGGGCTTTTTATCTATGTAGCAGGCGGTGCTTTTTTCGGCTAAGGGGGCGGTGGCCATGATGTGATCGAGTCGCCAGCCGAGATTGCGGCCGAAAGTGTTTCTCATTCGATAATCCCAGAACGAATATTCGCCGGACCTGCTGCAGTGCTTTCGAAATACGTCGACGAAACCCCAGGCCATGACTTCTTTCAGGACCTTGTGAACGTCCGGATGGAAACACACGTGTCCCAGCAGCGTTTTCGGATCGTATACATCTATGGGTTTCGGCGCGATGTTCAGGTCACCGACCCAAAGCACCGCGTCCTGGGGCGTGAAATTCCGCTGGAAATAATCGAGAAGCCGACCGAACCAATCGATTTTGTACTGGAACTTTACGGAATCGGGCAAATAGCCCTGGGGGACGTATGTGTTGACTATGGCGATGCCGTTGATTGTAGCTTTGATCAGGCGGGGCTCGTCTTTAGGCTCGTCGGGCAGGCCGCATTGAACCTGCTCGATTGGGTGCCTGCTGAATATCGCGACGCCGTTGTAACTTTTCTGGCCTTTGAAAACGTAGTTGTAGCCGATATCGTCGAACGCCCCGGCGGGAAAATCGACATCCTGAACCTTGGTTTCCTGTACGCAAAGGACGTCGATCTGACGGTCGGTGAGCCATTTAAGGACTATAGGCAAACGTACACGCAAGGAATTTACATTGAAGCTGGCTATTTTCATTTTGGCCGCCTGTCAAAATCAGATGCTTACTTACTGTTCGGTTTTGGCTGGTGGTTCAATATTGCCGGTGCCGGGATTTTCAAACGGCAGCCTGCCGCCTCGCCATGCGCCTTTGGCCTCGTGTTCCAGGCCGGCGTATCTTTTGGCAAGATCGATCACGGCGTCGTTACTTTTATCGACGTAAAGTTTGAGCCAGTAGCCGTCGACGCCCTGCTTTGCGACGCGGATGCCCGCGGCAAGACGTCCCCGGTGGTCGCCGCCTGCGCTGTCACCTGCTATCAGGGCCGCCATCAGCCGGTCCGCCAGGCTGCCTTTTGTCTGTTCGTATGCCCTGGCCATGGCGAAGACCACTTCCTGTCCGGCCAGCGTGTTGCCCTGGCAGGCGTAGTATTTACCCGATGCGGCTCCCCACCATGTGCCCGAAGGGTCGGCGTTGGCGGGATTGCGGTTTGCCGCCCGGCCTGACATATCGATGATGGCCAGTTGGCGCTTGTCGCGCTGGTCATCGTCGCGCAGCAGCTCGGCCAGGACCTGCTCGGGCAGGTCGCCTTTGGCGAGCATATCGAGTGCGGGCTCTGCCCAGTCCGGGTTGTGCCAGTGCTGCGTGCAGAACGCCCCAACGCCGGGGCGCGCGTATGGGACGACTTTCCCCACGGCGGGGTATTTGCTTGCCACGGCCGCCCCGCATACGCCTGTTTCAGGATCGACCGCGACTATGGAAAATGTACCGGTGACATCGGTTTCTGGCCGATGGCCCGCAGCCTGGCCCGGGGCGATCTCGAGCACGGCCTTTTTAACACAGAAGGTGTACAGGTCGCAGTCCAGGCCCGAGTACAGCAGCCACATCGTTTTGCCGTCGGGGCTTATCCACTTCGGCGGGAATCGATGATGGTAGGTCCGGCAGTCTTTGCCGTCCTCGACCGACCAGTGGTCGTCATAGTAGAGCGTCGCCCACGGCCCCCAGGGCTCGGGAGCTTCGAATATACCCAGGGCGGCGGTATGCGTTGCCTTGCCGCCGGTCAGATGAGAAGTCGCCAGGATATAGCGGCCGAGGGCGGCGTTATACGTGATTGCGATGCGCTGCGTCCCTTTGGGATCGGTGAAAACAGGCTTGCGCTTCGAGATGTCCGGCGACCAGAGGGGCCTGCCGCTGCCATCGGGGCCTGCGAAGAAATCGTAGCGGCTTCTCTCCATGACCCGGTCTTTTCTCACCCGGGCCAGAACGATGTCCGGCGAGTAACCATAAGCGCTGTCGTTTGCCTGTGAGGCGATGTAAATATAGTCGTCTCTTGCTCTTTGATAATTCATGCCGAACTGGACGAACGCGGGACAGCCGAATGTCTCTGAAAAATGCCAGTCGGCCCAGGTCCAGCTCGCGCCGTGGTCGGTCGAGCAGGCCAGACGGGAATTCGTAAAGTCATCGGAGCCGGCGGGCTTGTAGTTTCGAACGAACATGTAAATTATGCCGTCGACCGCAATCATGTCACTGGCTTTGGTGCCGGACGAGCCGCCGCCCATCGGGGTATCGGCGTCGCTTTCGAAATTCTCAGCGCTGAAGTCAGGCGGATCGCCGACGACCTTCGCAAAGCCCAGCGACAGATTCGGTGCCTGTTTGGAAAAGCCGCGCCCGTCGCAAAAGGCTGTAATCTGGAGGCTGTCACTAACCCAGGCGATGGGCCAGTTGTCGCCGCTTATGCAGCCTTTCATCTTCACGATGTCCGGTGACCATGTGAGCTTTGTGATGACCTTGCTTGGAGGATAAGGAGCTTTTGAAGCTGCTATTGACCGGCTGACAGAGACGAGCGGCAAACAGAGAACCATGCTCAGAAGTATTTCAGGCAGTTTACTCATTTTTGCTCTCCTGCTTTTTTGATTAAACTAAAGGCTCCGGATTTAAGCGGCTCCCATTTCTTCGGCGAAGGCTTTCATTTTAGCAAGCCTGGCTTTGAACGCATTATACAGGCCGTCCGAAGTTTCTCTTAAGGTGCGCTGCGAGTTCGTATGCGGGTTGACCGAAGTCGCATAATCGGTCTGTTTGATCAAGGCATTTGGTATCGAAGCGGCACCCGAGAGCGCCCCTGAGATGCCGGTGGCCACCGCGGCCAGGCAGTCCGTGTCACGGCCCATGTTGACGCCGGCCTTCATCGCTTCCCACGTGTTTGCGTTTGTCATTTTGAAGATGCAGACGGCCTTGGTGACGATTTCGTTGGCGTAGCTGTGTGAGTAGGGGATTCCCGAGCCGCTGTACATCGTGTCGAATTTTTTTCGCATACGGCGAAAATCCTTGCAGTCGGCCGTCAGTTTCAAAGCCCGTTTTATCTCGCCGCGAATGACGGCCCGCCTGATGAAGCGCATATCGACCTTGTCGCAGTTGTCGAAGATGGCGCCGAGTACGCTGTCGACGGTCGCGCCGGGCTTGGTTGCCGCGGCGATGGCGGTGACAACAACTTCGGCCCAGAGTATGCCCCGGCTGTTGGCAGTGTTGTAAAGCTGGCCGATTTCGCGGACGTCCTCGATGGCACCCTGGATGTCACCGGCATTGATCAGGCCGATAGGGTGACATGACCGCGAGAGCGAGACCAGGCCGGAATAGTCGCAGTACTTGCCGATGTCCGCGGCGGGGATATGCGTCCTGGCCATCGCCAGCAGGGCGCCCTCGAACGGCTCGGATACCAGCCCGGCGGCGTTGGGATTCATGTGGTCGACCCAGGCCCGGCGAAGGTCCTCAGCGTTGATCCGGTCCTGCTTTCCGATGATCGCGGTAATCATCAGCTTCTGGCGTTCAATGCCGTCCTCGGTTGTACCGGGCTCGCGCATCCAGTTATTTCTGTTTCCGTAGTGATGGTAGGCCAGCAGCTTATCGAGTGTGCCGTATTGACGTTCGATTCTTTCCCATGACCATCCTTCTACGGCGGCGCCCATCGCCGAGCCGATATGGCAGCCCGCGATGCAGCCGAAGAACTTCTCGCGCAGGCTCACCGGGCCCGTGCCTTGTTTTTCGTTGGTTGATTTTTCCGACGCCAAGACACTTGGAGCCGAGGCGAGCGTCGCGGCTGCGAGTGTCCCTTTCAGGAACGAACGGCGGGCAATCGAATTATCGTTTCTTTTCATTGTATTTCTCCGTATAAGATAAATTACAACAGATGAACGAGCTTACTTTTCCAGGCCGATTCCGCTTTTGCGATACTCGTCACGGTAGAGGCCGATTTTATCCGTTGGGATTTTCTGAAATCCCATTGCGAAGGCGGGCGAGTCCGGTCGCAGCCGAAAGTCCTGACGCCCGGCGTCCACAAAGTGCGGATCTTTATCCACGAGGTTGTCCTCGAATTTAATAAGCGGCATGGCTTTGTTTTCGACGTCGAGCCATTTTCCGCCGAAGGAGATATTCCGCCGGACTATGTTGCCGCTGGGCCGGCCCGGCGAATCGTCGAGGATGTTGACGAGTTGCGGATATTTTTCGCTCCAGGGCGGCTGCCTGTACGGTATTGCCTTTAGTCGCTGCGGCAGAGTGCCGTCTGCCTCGACGTGGTATTTCATCCAGCCGATTCCGCGGGCGTCGACGTGAACCGAGGCGGGGCAATCCACGAAAATATTGTTTTCGACGAGATTATCCCTGCCGCCGCCGATGAACGCCGCCCTTCCCGCGCGGCAGAAAATGTTGCCGATGATGGATATTCCGCTTGCCGCGTCGTCGAGATACACCGCCATAGCGCCGTGCAGGCCCGGACCTTTGATATCGTGAAAATAGTTATGGCGTATCGTGGTTCCCCTGGCCGTCCAGTCACGGCCCATATAAAAAGCGCCGACGTCACCGGTCTCGAAGCACACGTGATGTATTTCGTTAAACTCGATAGTGTGGTCGTTTCCGCCGAGCTGGATTACATTATGGGGGCCGTCGTGAATCACGTTGTGCGCGACGTGATTGCCGACGCCGCTGACAGCAACGGCGGGGCGATAGGTTCTGTAAATGCGCCCGAAGTGGTGTATGTGATTGTTCGCTGCACGATGTCCTGCGGGAATGAGGCTTTTACGCTCGCCTCCACTGAGTGACACGCCGCCTTCGGCGGTGCGGTAGATGTCGCAGCCGAGTACCGAATTGTTGCCGCCACCCGAAATACTTACCGCCCAGCTTCCGGTGTTTCGGATAGTGCAGCCGGCGATTGTATTTCCCGTGCCGCCGGATATGGTTACGGCGGTAGATCGAGTCGCTTCCAGCACGAGGCCGCGAATAGTTACCCATGAGCAGTCCTTCAGCACAAACAAATGCCGGAGCGTCGAGAGAACTGCTCTGCCCTGGTCTATGGGCGACGGCGGCAGGAAATAGAGGATTCCTTTCCGCCGGTCAAGATACCACTCGCCGGGCCGGTCCAGCTCGGCAAGTACGTTGAGCGCGTAGTATCGCTGCCCCTTGCGGTAGCCGTAGTTGTGATAGGGAGGGACGGTTTCAATTATACGTTTTTCGGTATCTATCGACGAGACTTTCTCGAAAGAATCCGACCAGTCCCAGAACCAGTATCCGTGAAGCCATATTTCCTGTTCATCGGCCCAGCGTTTCGGGCGGTCGTCCGAGTAAGTGAATTTTCCCTCGACGGTCCCTTTTCTGCCGTGGATGGTTTTGGGTGTTTCTCCGACGACATCGAGTATTTGCAGGAAACCTTCGTTAGGCCAGCGGGCGAGCTGCATGGGTTCATCCCGAAAGAATAACTCCAGGCGGTTTGACCGAGCGGCTACCTCTCCGAAGTCGGTGATTCCCGCGGCTTTAAGATCGGCACAGACGACCTTGTTCCGGACGGATTCATCGAGCCGTTCGAGTATCTCCGGATCCCTTACTGGCTGAAATCCTTTCACCTGCCGTCCGCCGACTATACGGACCTCCTGATCGGATTGTCCCCTGTAAACGATGGGAGCTTTCTCTGTGCCCGAATCCTGGTTCGAGAGCGTTAATGGTTCGTTTACATAATACGTGTCGGCCTCAATCCATACGGTTACTCCGCCTTTCGGTAAATCCTCGCTTTTATTTAGCTCGCGAACGGCGTCTCTTGCACGCTGCAGCGTTGCAAAAGGTTGTGCCTGCGTTCCGGGATTTGTGTCATTTCCACCGGTTGAGACAAAAAAGTCTGTACCGCCGAGTAGCGGGCAGGAGATAATAAGAATGGCAAGGCTTGCATAGAGGTATTTTCGAATCATTATTTTGTCCCTGTTGAGAATTCAAATTTTCTTTATTTTCGAGAACTTATGATAGAGCGGTCAGGATTAATTTCAACTCTATTTTTGTGAAGGTTCCGCTGGAGGACCATCAAGTCGTGAACAGAAGATTTGAATTTTCAGGACACATGTGATATTTTATCCGACAGAAAAAAAACAGCAGTCGTTGTTTGAGTGGTTTTCCAAGCAGGAAGGTTGAATCATGAAACGAGTAAAATGGATTGTCTTTGCTATCTGCGTGATTTGCAGCATTGTTGGTTATGGGCAGGAAAAGATTGATTTTTCAAAACTGAATTCTCCGATCATTTTCCACGGCGACCGCAAGTATGCTTATCGCGATCCGGCGGCTGTTTTCCATGACGGCAGGTTTTATCTTTACTTTACGTTGTCCGAAACGGCGCCCGACGGCGGGTATTACAACATGACCGCCTACAGCATCAGCGAGGATTTAGCTCACTGGACGTTCCCGGAAATCATGACACCAAGAGACCGCAATCTTAATTACAGCAGCCCGGGTAATATCATTCGTTACCAAGGCCAATGGATTATCTGCCTGCAAACATATCCGACGCCCAACCGGGAAGTATTCGGCACAAACGAAAGCAGAATCTGGATCATGCGCAGCAGGGACCTGATGAACTGGTCTGAAGCCGAGCTGCTTAAGGTAAAAGGCTCTGACGTCCCCCGGGCGGAAATGGGGCGGATGATAGATCCCTACCTTCTTGAGGATGCCGGGCAGAAAGGTAAATGGTGGTGTTTCTACAAGCAGAGGGGCGTGAGCATGTCTTACTCGTACGATCTGAAAAACTGGACTTACGCGGGCAACGCACCATCCGGGGAAAATGTAACGGTAATCCGGCGGGTCGATGAATATGTCATGTTCCATTCACCGAGAAACGGCATCGGTGTCAAGCGGTCGAAGGATCCCAAATTGTGGGGGCCGGATGTTCTACTACTAACGCTCGGGCAAAAAGACTGGCCCTGGGCCCAGGGACGATTGACGGCTGCGACTGTTGTTGATTTAACGCGTGAAAGCGCCATCGGCAAATACATCATGTTTTTTCATGGCTCCTCGAAAGAAGGATTGCAGGCTCAGCTCGCTCATGGAGCAGCCAGCCTGGCAATCGCCTGGAGCGACGATCTTGTAAGTTGGCATTGGTCGGGACAGTAAAAATCTGCCGCTATTTGATTATCGCCGCCCAGCCGCCTCCCGGGGCCAGCTTGATTTTCATTTTATCGGCGGCCGTAACCTTTGCCGTTACTCTCTTATAGTCGTTGCCTAAACGGTCGGCGTTGATGCCGTCTTGATAGATTATGATCCTGTGCCGGCCGGGACCGAGGAACGAAAAATCAACCGTCAGCTCTCGGGCGGTCCAGTCGGTCATAGCTCCTACGTACCACTCGTCGCCGTTCCTGCGGGCAACCAGCACGTAATCGGCCACCTTCGCATCCAGCACTTTCGTTTCGTCCCACACCGTGGGCACCCTGGCCAGAAACTTCATACATTCGCGCTCTTTAAGGTAGTTGGAAGGGCTGTCGGCGAGCATCTGTAGCGGACTTTCGTAAACCACGTACATTGCCAACTGATGGCAGCGGGTTCCCAGACTCATGGGCCGGTTGAAGATCGGTTGGAAATTCCGCTTTTGAGCATTTACCATCGCGCCCGGCGTAAAATCCATCGGCCCGGCGACCATCCGGATAAAAGGTATCGTTAAGTTATATTCCGGATTCGCGGCATCGCCCCATTTACAGTTTTCGAGCCCCCGAACACCTTCCCGGGAGATGACATTCGGATACGCCCGCCGGAGTCCCGTCGGTTTATACGAGCCGTGGAAATCTACGAGCATGTGGCGTCTGGCCGTCTCTTTGGCGATTTTGTGATAGTAATTGACCATCCATTGATCGTCCCGCTGCATAAAATCGACCTTGAGCCCTTTGGCGCCCCACTTCTCAAACTGGTCCATAGCTACTTCCAACTGGTCGTCGAGTGTTTTCCAGATCACCCACGGTATGATTCCCACGTTCTTACTTTTGGCGTACCGGAACAACTCCTCCATATCCATGCCTTCGACGACCTTCATTAAATCGCCGAGCACGTACCAGCCCTCGTCGAGGATGATATATTCGAGGCCGTATTTCGCCGCGAAGTCGATATAGTATTTATACGTTTCGGTATTGACTCCCGCCCTGAAATCCACGCCATAGATGTTGTTGTAGTTCCACCAGTCCCAGGCGACCTTTCCCGGCTTAATCCAGGAGGTATCATCGAGCTGCAGCGGCTTGGCCAGCTTGTAAACCATCTGGCTTTCGATCAGGTCACCATCCTTGTCGGCGACGATCAAAACGCGCCAGGGAAAGCTTCGACGGCCGTTGGTTTTCGCTATGAAATCGGCGCGCTTCGTCACCGGCACATCCCGGTCGTTCCGGGCCCTCTCGGCCAGAGCGAAAGCTGGAAATTTTCCGTAGAGACTTTCATTGCCGTCTCCGCGAAGGTACATACCCGCGTAATCTTCAAGGTCGGCCTCGGTAATCAGAACCTTCGGGCCGTCCTGCACTTCTACTAAAGCAGGCAGGGAACACATCATCTTTTCTGAGATCTCACCGAGCTTCAGGTATTTGTAATCTCTTTCCGAATGTGTCTGGAAGCTTTCTTCCTCGGGAAAATATATCGCATGGTTGCCGGTAAAATTAAAGGTTGCTTCTTCGGCGACCACTTCGATTTGACCGTCGATATCCGTCACGAATCGGTACGCCGCGCCATCGTCGTATGCTCTGCAGATAAGTCCGAATCCACCCTTGAATTCGATGGACATCTCGTTGAACTTGTCGGCAATGACTTTGCTTTTGATCCGGACCGGCGGGATGATTTGCTCGTCCACGCTTCTGTGTTTGACGTCTGCAACTTCCGGATTAGCACCGAGAATCCTGTTGCCGCTCAGCGTCAGTGATATTGGAGACGGTTCGATTAGCTGCTTCGATTTATAGCTGAGCGAGTAATTTATTTTCTGCTCGACGTCGACTTTCAGCACGAGGTTCTTATCGGGAGAGGCAACCTCGTATTCTCTGCCGAATGATACGATGCCAAACGATAACAATACTACCGATGCCAATACCACTAACTTGTACCTGATCATTTCTCAACCTTTCTCTTTATAAAGTAATAATTTTATGGACGTCCTATATTCCAAATATAGTAACCCAAAAACTGCGTTTTTAACAATGATATATAATTTTCCTCTTCGCGCAATATTATGTTTGGTTGTCGTCCGGGCGGTAAAATTTCTTGACAATAGTAAACTTGTATCTGAATGTTGCCGATATTAAGACAAAAGCTATTTTCCTTGCAGACAGCTCTTGTCGCGTCTCCCTCCATGACAGGAGCTGTTTTTTATTTGATCTGTTCCGGCATATTCATCCCTCACACGATTCTGCGAATTAATTGAAACCTGCAAAGTATCCTGCAAGGGCCGCCGTCTTTGATTTTTTCCACCCTGTGACTGTCGGGAAGGGACTCAATAAATATGTTACTTTTCTGCCGCAGAGTGCCTTTAATAAGCAAAGGGCAGAACATGATCTGCATCGCAGGAGGCACTGAAAATCTCCTGCCGAATTGAGTTTTGGGGTGGGATTCGAAGTTAATATTAGGGTGTTTTTATGCAGAAGGAGCAGTAGGTTATGAACAGTCCGAAATGTCTTCTATATATCGTTTGCTGTCTTGCCGTTGTTGTTGTGTCCGGCTGCGTTTTTGTCTCCGGGAAGTCGTTTGAAGTTGAGGCGGAGGAGATTGAAATCGGCTGTCCGCCCCCGCCTCGGCCGCCGATGGTCATTGTTGGCCGGCCGCCCCGGCCGAGCAGGTTCCATATCTGGATTGAGGGACATCACGTCGTGCGTTCGGGAACTTGGGTTTGGGTTCACGGGCACTGGGCGAGACCGGTCCGGAGAGGTACGGTATGGGCGCACGGCCATACAAGGCGAAGCGGGGATGTATGGATTTGGAGTCCGGGCCACTGGCACTGAAAGACAATCATCGCCGCTTATTCAGGCTATGCTTTTGGTAAAGGGAACACTTCCGATTTGGTCCGGCCGGTCCTGAATATCTCGGCCATCTCTGCTACAATTTCAGGGTGCTCATCGGCCAAATCCTTCAATTCCGCGATATCACTGTCAAGGTCGTAAAGCTCTATCTTCCTGCCGGGCTTTAGGCGAAGGGCTTTCCACTTGCCCATACGGATTGCCTGCTGGCCGCGCAGTTCCCAATACAGATATTCGTGCTTTTTCTGTTTTCTATCTTGTCCGAGCAGAGTCGGCATCATGGAAATGCCGTCAATATCCTGCGGCGGATCTTGACCTATCAGCTCGCAGCAGGTCGGCAGAAAGTCCCAGAAGGCCGAGATATGATTGCTCGTGCCGGCCGCTTTTATCCTGCCGGGCCAGCGGGCGATATACGGCACGCGTATCCCGCCCTCGTAAACGGAAGCTTTAAGGCCTCGCAAAGGCTTGGCGCTTTCGAAAAACGCCGAGTCTGATCCGCCGTTGAAAGTCGGGCCGTTATCGCTGGTAAATATGACAAGTGTATTATCATCGAGCGCCAGCTCTTTAATCAGAGCCATAATCCGGCCTACATCCCGGTCCATTCGCGTAACCATGCCGGCGTAACAGGCCCGCGGATTCGGATGAGGGAAGTACCCTTTGTCGCCGGTATAAGGCGGGTCGAGCCATTTGCCGCGGTATTCGGCCAGCGAGTCTTCCGGCACCTGAAGCGCCACGTGCGGGATGGTGAAGGGGACGTAAAGAAAGAAGGGGCGGTCCTTGTTCGCCCTTATGAATTTCAAGGCTTCTGCCGCAATCAAATCATGTGAATAGGCCTGCTCTTTTCCACCCTTGTTGGCCTCGATCCATTCTACCTTGCCGTCGCTCCACAGGTGGTTGGGGTAATAGGTATGGGCCTGACGCTGACAGATATAGCCGTAAAACCGGTCGAAGCCCTGCTTGTTCGGGTCACCTGTGGTGCCGGCGATTCCGAGGCCCCATTTTCCGAAGGCCCCGGTTGTGTAGCCGGCCTCTTTGAGGATTTTTGCTACCGTAACGGTATCGGCCTTGATCGGCCATTGCCCGCCGATTGTCGAGCCAAGCACCCATCCCTCTTTGCCGCCCACCTGTTTGTTGCCGCGAACCTGGGTATGGCCCGTATGCAGGCCCGTCATTAAAGCGCACCGGGACGGAGCGCATACCGGATTACCTGAGTAGTGCTGCGTGAACTTCATGCCTTCGGTGGCGAGATTGTCTATATTGGGCGTCTTAATCTTCTTTTGGCCGTAGCAGCCTAATTCCGCATAGCCCAGGTCGTCTGCGAGGATATAGACGATATTCGGTTTTTTCCCTCGCTCGGCGGAAGTTGTCTGGATTGCGTCTGTGCGGCAGGACAAGGCCACCGCTGCGGCGCCGAATCCGGCTGCCTTCAAAAAATCGCGTCGTTTCATTTTTCGCCTCCGTTTCGATTGAAGACAATATCAGAGATTTTAATGCGAACGGGTTTCGTAGTTCCGTCATCGTCGGGATGGACTCTGTTGGCCAGAATAATTATAAAGGTTTTGCTTGCAGGATCGCAGACGATTGAGGTGCCCGTATAGCCGGTATGGCAGAATGCTTCTTGCGGAGCGTAAGAACCTTTCACCCATGCGTAGGTCGAATTGACATCGAAACCGCAGGCCCGCCCGTGCGTTTGTTCGGCGGTCAGCAGGCTCACCGCTTCGGAACTGAGAATTCTTTTGCCGTGCCACTTGCCGCCGTTGAGCAGCATCCGGCAGTATATCGACAGATCATAGACGTTGGAAAACAATCCCGCGTTGCCGGACAGGCCCGCCATCAACCTGGCCAGAGGATCGTGGACGGTGCCTTGAAGCGGCCGGCCGTCTATAACTTCGGTCGCGGCAATATCCTGCTTGCGGACTTCCGGCGGATTGTAGGTGGTGTCTTTCATGCCCAGCGGTGCGAAAATGTTCTCTTTGCTGAAATCGCCGATATTTTGTCCGCTGATGTTCTCAATGATTTTTGCAAGAGTGATATAGCCTAAGCAGCTATAGCGAAATTCTTCGCCGGGCTTGCTGAGGGCTTCCAATGCACATATCTTATCAATCACCTTTTCCGGGCATGGATTTCCGTATTGCTGCTTCAGTTTGGCGGCGTTCGTATAAGCCGGTAGTCCCGAAGTGTGGGTCAGGAGATGCTCGATCCGGGCATCCTCCTTGCCGTTGCAGGCGAAGGCCGGCAGATATTTGCTCACGTAATCATCCAGCTCAATTGCCTTGCGGTCTCTTAGAATCATAATCGAAGTCGCCGTGGCAATCGGCTTGGTCATAGAGGCCAAATCGTAAATCGTACTTTTGCAGGCCGGCTCCTCACATGGATCGACAATTTTATTGCCGAATGCCTGCCAGTACACGATTTTGTCCTGTTGTCCGACGAGCACTACTGCCCCGGGGAAGTTACCGTCTGCTATTTCTTCTGCGATTACCTGGTCGATCTCGGTAAAACGCAGCCGGTACTCTCGCTGCTGCTCCGGCCTGCATCCCGCCGCGAGACATAGCAGAAGCGTCAAGAATATCGTTATTCTTCGGATTAGTTTCATAATCACCGAGATGAATAATACCACGAACTTTCGATATTGTCACCGATTTCTTGTCATGCCGCTTGTTTTAGTTTGAACTGAACTTTTGCAAAATTGAAGTTAGGCATACTTTTGGAAAGAAAAAATCTTTTCTTTTGATTTTTTCTTTCTAAAAAAGCGATGTGTAACATTTGATAA
>Ga0209121_10003132_pt1 | contig 16212 bp, 18 predicted proteins | sample Cruoilmetagenom3_FD_187292 | JGI IMG/M metagenome (GOLD analysis project Ga0209121, IMG submission 187292) | Oil polluted marine microbial communities from Coal Oil Point, Santa Barbara, California, USA - Sample 3 (SPAdes) (version 2) | ecosystem: Environmental > Aquatic > Marine > Oil seeps ... | reverse complement strand
GTAAAATATACCCGTCTGTTAGCCGAGATGGTGAAATTGGCAGACACGCTTGCCTTAGGAGCAAGTGGGATTAATATCCCTTGGAGGTTCGAGTCCTCTTCTCGGCATATTTAATACAACTAAAACGTACATGGAAAAGAAAATAGTAGCACCATTTCAGAAAATACTGCTCCAAAAAAGATTATGTGTAGGATGCACCTCTCCATTAGATAAAGCAAAAAAGTTAGGAAAACTATCCGAGAGAAGAGAACTTGTTGAATGTAGATGCAAGAGAAGGTATGTATACAACAAGGAATTAAATGAATATCAAAGGGCTTCTTTTCAGGAGGAGCAACAGTTCTTAAAAGAGCTTAACAAAAAACCTGTATTATAGTAAAATCACTGGAGGTAAGCCGCTATCGTCTAGTGGTTCAGGACGACAGGTTTTCATCCTGTAAACCGGGGTTCGATTCCCCGTAGCGGTACCAAATATATTAAACTTTAATGCCCCAAGTGGATGTACGAACTCAAAAAAGAAGAGACAAATAAACAGACGAAAGTAACAGAATTTGTTGGATCGATTGGAAAATTTGTATACTCTCTAATCGAGACTATCTTAGTTGCTTTAGTATTAGCAATTGTCCTCTATCTCTTCATTATGACCCCACATGAAGTACTCGGGAGCTCAATGCACCCAACGTACAAGAATGGAGAATTTCTAATGGCAAATAAAATAACATATAAATTCTCTGAACCCAGAAGAGGGGATGTAATAATCTTTAAATATTCTGATACACAAGACTTCATAAAAAGAATTATCGGCACCCCAGAAGATGAGATAATGATTAAAGATGGAAAAATATATATAAATGGTTCCCTCCTAGATGAATCTGTCTACCTTGATTCCTCCGTTATAACAAATGGAGGCTCATATATACATGAAGGACAATCTATAATCTTAGGAGAAAATGAATACTTTGTATGTGGTGATAATAGAACAAACAGCTCTGACTCAAGAGAGTTTGGTCCAATAGAAATGACACAGATTAAAGGAAAAGCATGGATAGTATACTTTCCATTTAACCAATTTAGACTTGTAACTCACGAAACATACGAATAGTGGACTCATTTCGTGAAACATGATAAATTAAACATATGGAAATTTTTGTAATTGCAAATCAGAAAGGAGGGGTAGGAAAAACAACTACCACCTTAAACCTTGGTGCAGCTGTAGCAAGAAAAGGTAAAAAAGTACTTTTGGTTGACTTAGATCCCCAAGCAAACCTCTCTTCTGGTATAGGCTTTACTCAACAGTTTGATAAAAAAACCTGGAGTACTAATGAGGAAGCTCCTTATAAAAATATCTATAATGCACTCGTAGGCTCAACACCTATTCACTCTATATTTGTATCAACAGACTCCCCCAACCTCTTTTTAGTCCCCTCCCACCTTTCTCTAGCTGGTGCTGAAATAGAAATGGTTAATATGATTAGTAGAGAGAAACTACTTAAAGAAGCTCTTAAAGATATTGAAAAAGAATTCGATTTAGCAATAATAGATTGCCCACCATCTCTAGGATTACTAACAATAAATGCTCTAAGCGCTGGAGATAATTTAGTGGTACCCATACAGTGTGAATATTTTGCATTAGAAGGTCTAGGACAACTAATCAACACTATTAAATTAGTAAAAGGAATAAATCCTAATCTAAAATTAGGAGGTGTAGTTTTGACTATGTATGATAGTAGAACAAAGCTATCGGGAAGCGTTGTGGCCGATGTAAGGAAGTTTTTTAAAGATTTGGCATTTGATACGGTAGTTCCGAGAAATGTACGACTCTCTGAAGCCCCATCATATGGAAAAACAATATTCCAGTACGATCCTAAATCCAGTGGAGCCAGGGCATACAATAGTTTAGCAAAAGAGTTTGTAAAGAGATTTCTTTAAATTATTATTAGTTAAAAATGGAAGAAAAAAGATTAGGAAAAGGACTAGCAGCATTGATTGACTCCAATCAGATAGACAACTCTACAAGTTCATATAGGGAGAAATTTGATATAAACAAGATAATTCCCAATCCATATCAACCAAGAATGCACATTGATCCAAAAGATCTCATTGGCTTAGCCGATTCGATAAGGGCAAATGGTGTTATTCAACCATTAATTGTTACAAAAGATAAGAACTCAAATAAATACCTTATCATTGCAGGAGAAAGAAGATACAGAGCTGCCAAACTAGCAGGCTTTAAATATGTTCCAATCGTTATTAAGGATTCCTCACCTCAACAGATGCTAGAATTAGCACTTATCGAAAATATTCAAAGAGAGGATCTTAATCCTTTGGAAGAAGCTTATGCATTTCAACAGCTTCAAGATGAATTCGGTTTACCACAAAAAGATATAGCAGAAAGAGTCGGATTAAATAGAGTAACAATATCTAACAAGATAAGGCTACTTAAATTACCAGATCCGGTTAAAGAGGTTGTATTAAACGAAACAATATCAGAGGGACATGCAAGGGCACTTTTAGGTATAAAAAACGATGAATCACTTGTAGCTGCAACCGATATCGTTGTAAAAAGAGGTCTTAGTGTAAGAGAAACTGAATCTCTTGTAAGAAAAATTAATTATGGAAAGGGTACGAAAAAACTAAGATTAAATACAGATTTACTAAAATATGGTGAGATTCTTAGTGAAAAACTCGGATTTCTAACACAAGTTAGAAGATTAAGTAAGGGTGGAAGAGTAATTATTAGATACCATAATAAGTCTGAACTTAAGGAACTACTCAAAACTCTTGGGCTAGAAAAAGATAATTAAGATACTTCTTGTCTTAATTTCTCATACATCAAAATACCCCCACTCACACTTACATTTAAGGAACCTATCCCCTCTCTCATTGGAATAGAAAGAGTATCATCAACCCTTTCTAGCATACCGGTAGATATCCCTACATCTTCGGCACCCAAAACAAAGGCACAGGGCCCAGTGAGGTCTTTTTTGAAGTATGTCTCACCATCCATATGTACACCAAATATTCTTATCCCATTCTTCTTTAATTCTTTAATAGCAACAAACAGGTTCGTTTGGACAAGAGGAATTCTTTCTGCAGCCCCCATTGATATACGAATGGTTTCATCAGTTATCAAACTCTTTTCCCTGTTTTGAGTAATTATTCCATTTACCCCGGTAGCGAAAGCAGTCCTCATTATTGCAGCAATATTTTGAGTATACTTAATATCATCTAATATCAAAAAGAATGGAATCTTATCCTCCTCATATATGCTTGCTAAAAGCTCATCTAGTTTCCAAACATTTTGAGAAAACATTACACCGACTATACTTTCAGAAGATGATGTCCTTAACCTTCGCTTTAACGTCCTATTAGGAACTCTTAGTATTGGAATTTTCTTTTCCCCTGCCAACCTAACAATCTCTTTAGTCTTTTCATCCTTATATGCATGGCTAGAAAGATATATACGTTCAAACTCCCTACCCTCTTGGAGTAGTTCCAACAAAGCATTCTTACTCTCAATTTGAATAAATTTCTCTTTAGCCATCTATATACTTTATACTATACTGACTCTACCACGTCCACATAATACTTCCCCCTTTTGTGTCCACTCATCCTTCTAAATTTTACGAAGCCCACGTTTTTAGCATGTATGGAGTAATCTTTAGACATATATGTGTTTTTCCCAGGGTAATAAACCGAACCTCTTTGCTTTAGAATAATATTTCCAGATTTCACTTTCTCTCCTTCATATTTCTTAACACCTAATCTCTTTCCAGCAACATTACCAGAGGTCGATACACTACCTGCTCCCAAGACATGTGCCATTTCTAGTAAACTTTTTAATTTAAATTATCTCTTCGAAAGGATAAAAATATTCCTTGTGATAATACTATTTATCCTTGACCATTTCAAGTCTTCACTACTATATGTCTCATTTAAAATCTCCCATCTTTTTCCTATTATATCTGTAAGACTGAAGGTGGCCCAGCCTTTCCTCGTTTTATAAGATGGAACAACTAAAACAGCCTTAAAACCTTTATGAGAGATAGCTTCAACCACTTTAAAGAAATCTTGATACAGAGGAACAATGTTTTCTAATATCTCATTTAATCTTGGAACACTTAACGCATGTTTTTGATATGGTCCCATAAAGGGTTCACAAACTACTGCCCCTATTCCTGTATCTCTTAGTTCTTTAATTTTTTTCTTCTTAGTTTCTGTAATATCAAGATGAAAGATATTGGACATTGTTTCATTAATCATTCCTTCTTTTGAAAGCCACTCAATATTCTTTTTGGTTGCCTGTAAAGCTTGAACATCAATATCAGAACCCAAAACATTAAAACCTAATACAGCAGCTTCCATAAGGACCGTACCACTTCCACAGAAAGGATCCCATATTACCCCTTCTCTAAGAGCCGTTAAATTACACATAATTCTAGCAAGCTTTTGAGGAAGAACACCCATATCAAAGTCTACAGATGGCTTACTCAGATCTCTTTCAACAAAAGCATCAATATTTTGAATAGCACGTGTTTTTCCATACAGTCTACCTAAGCTAGAATCAAAAATACACAGTTCAAAGCCTTTTTTAAGAATATCATTATTAATAATCTGAGCAGCATTCAGCTTATCTTTTTTAGGCAGAAGAAAACGAGAAGATATATTGACTTCTCTGAAATTCCTTTTAATATCATTGGAAAGTCTTTGAATATCTTTTAGGGAAATATCTGTATCACCTAATGATGAAATCCCAAATACAACCCTATCTCCATCGTAGTAAGGTTTGAGAAAGGAATCTAAATCCTCTATTACCTCCCCATATCTTATGAACCCACCTAATCTATTAAAAATCCTGTCTGCAAGAGCAGGAGTAATATCCTTATTATTAATAACAAGAATTGTATTACTAACTCTATTTATGGAATCCTTTGAAAAACTGTACGACTCTAACACTGCAGAAAGTTCTGCTATCGATAAACCAATAAAATGCCCACACTCAAAAAAGTACTGCATTATTTAATTTCTTTAACCAAAACCCTACTAATTAAAGCTCTATGGCCTGCACTTTTTCTGTATCTAGATTTCGCTTTGTACTTAAAAACTTCAACCTTTTTGTCTTTCTTCTGAGATACTACCTCTAAGATAACCTTTGCCTCTTTTACCAAAGGCTCTCCTAGCCTTGTTTCTTTCCCATCAAATACTAATAAAACATCTTTGATCTCTATCTTCTCACCCTTGTTGGCATCAAGTTTGTTTACGTCATACTCAACACCTTCATAGACCTTAAGTTGAGTGCCAGCTAATTTGATTACTGCAAATTTTTCATTCTTTTTGTTTTTAGTCATAACGAAAGGATTTTAATTTATTAATTAGAAATTGTCAATTATCTTCTCTTTACTTTTACTCGTACTGCTGCTATTCATTATACTTTGAATCAGCCCCAATGAAAACAGAGTCACAAGAGTTATAGTTCCTCCAGCACTTACTAAGGGTAGTGGAATTCCCGTAGCAGGTATTATTCCCGTGTTAGTTCCAATATTTATAAAGATCTCCAAAGCTAGTTTCATAATTATACCAATAATTATCATAGCGATAAAAAGATTTCCTGAATTATCAACCGCAACCATCAAGCCTTTGAAAACAACTATTGAAAACAAACCTAAGAGTATTATACTTCCAGCCAATCCGAACTCTTCTGCAAATGAGGCAAAGATAAAGTCGGTCTGATGTTCAGGAAGAAAATCTCTCTTACTTTGAGTACCATTCCCGAAACCTTTCCCCCATAATCTCCCAGAACCTATTGCGATACGAGCCTGATTAACATTAAATCCAATATCGCCCCTATTCTCACTTGGATTAATGAAAGCAACTATCCTATCCTTTTGATAATCTCTTAATACTCCTTCATATATTAGCAAAGATAGTGAACCAAGAGCTATCCCAAGAACGACACTAATTGCAATCAGTGTTCTCCAGCTATTCCTGTAATAGTATGCAAAGATAGCAATAACAAGACCTAAAAGAGTCAAAAGAGCATATATCCAATTCCCTGTTATAGTGACCAAAAGAAAAGTCGATGACAAGAGAGTAACAACGAGAAGAGAGATTGTATTCCTCAATTGATTACTTAAACCAGTAAATGCTACTAGAAACCATATTCCAAAAGTAAGAATTGACATACTTCCGGCGGGTTCAAGGTATATTAATATAACGATAGGAATTACGAAAACGAAGGAGATTAAAAAGAGAATCCATTCTCTATACTTCTCTCTGTATGAAAATATTCCAGCAGTTGTAAATATTACCGTTATTTTAGCAATCTCAGATGGTTGAATCTGGATTCCACCTACTACCAACCATCTTTGGACATTATTTATCACTGGACCGAATATTAAAACAGCACTTAAGAGAAGAAGTGTTGAAATATATATCGGTATTATCAATTGCCAATGTTTTAAGAATGAAATATCTACTACAGACATCAGGAAATATAGAAAGAATCCTATACCTAGGAATATCAACTGCTTATTAACAATTTCCATATCCCCAAATGACCCGTCCACTTGTACTGTGGTTGATAGGAGGGAAATAACTCCAATAGCACTAATGAGTATTATAGGAAGAAAGAAGAGAATATTTAACTTGAATTTTCTTTTTTTCTTTCTCTCAACCTTCATATTAGGATATCTCAACTAATTTTCTCTTACTCTTCTTCCCTCTTAATATCTTAACAGAAGATTTCGATGTATTAAAATGAGAAGCTAAGATATCTATTAGTTCAATATTAGCTTTATCTTTATGGGGAGTACTTTTCAATGAAACTATATATTTGTCATCCTTAAGAGAAACATCTGAAATACTACGAGAAGTTTTTACATAGACCTCTATGACCACTTCTATTCGTCCTTTTTGCCCTTGAACATCTTTCTCATAAAGGCTGGCTTGTCCAAAGGATCATCAAACTCTTCATCATCAATATTTATATTCATCTTTTTAGAAGCACCCTTTGAGACATTATCTTCTTCATCGTCTCCCTCCTCTAGCTCCTCTGCTTTAATAACAGTTGCCTCTTCCTCATCTTTACCCTCTTCAACCTCTCCTTCTGTATCATTTTCGTTGTACATGGGAGAGTTAATTGATATACCACCTAACCCGAATGCGTCATCTTCTTCCACTTTACCCTTTAGTTTTTTAGTGTATACCTGCTTATTTGCATCGAATCCTGTAGCAACAATTGTTATAATTATTTCATCATCCAATTCTGGATCTATCTGTGCTCCAAATTTAATATTTGCAGCTGGATCAACAGCTTCCTGTATTAGCTCTGACACCAGACTTATCTCAGGTAGTGTCAAATCTGAACCGATAATATTGTATAGTACTCCGGTGGCTCCTTCTATTGACATATCCAGAAGAGGACTTGTTGTAGCTGCCCTTGCAGCCAATTCTGCTCTCTTCTCACCGCTTGCCCTCCCAATACCCATAAGTGCTGAACCTGCATCAAGCATAACTGATTTAGCATCATTAAAGTCAGCGTTAATGTAACCTGTTTGACTAATGAGCATAGAGATACTGTTAACCCCCTCTGCTAAAACAGAGTCAACCATTTTCATGGCTTCTATAAATGATATGTTGTCATCCGCTATTTCAAGTAATCTTTGATTTGGAACAACAATTAAGGTGTCGACTTTGTCTCTGAGATTTGCGATACCCTCTTCAGCAAGTTCCTTTCTTCTGTTCCCTTCAAAATCGAAAGGTTTTGTAACAACAGCGACAGTCAAAGCCCCCATATTCTTGGCTACCCCAGCAATGATTGGGGTTGCTCCAGTCCCTGTACCTCCACCCATACCGGCAGTAAGAAATACCATATCAGCACCCTCTAAGTGCTCCTGAATCTGATCTAAACTCTCCTCTGCAGCCTGTGCACCTAATTCATGATTCCCACCTACTCCAAGACCCTTGGTTAGTTCTTCTCCTAATTGCAAAGTCACAGGAGCCTGTGAAAGCTTGAGTGTCTGGGCATCTGTATTAAAGGCTATAAATTCTACCCCCGGGATTTCATAATCACCAACCATTGTATTGATTGCATTACAACCACCTCCTCCGACTCCAATAACTTTAATTTTAGCTACTGGGTCTACATTTGTTGTTACTAAAGGCATAATTCTGATTAAACTTAAATTTATTACTCAGGCAGTTTACGGAATTAATGATTTAAACCATTCTACTACTCTATCTTTGAAAGCACCACCCCCTTTTGACTTATTAATAGTCTCTATCTCATTATCATCTTCCAGTGCATATTTAGTAAGTCCTTGTACACAAGCAAAAGATGGATCTGAAATTTCTTCAATCATACCAGTAAGACCAGATGGGTAACCAACTCTAGCAGCAACTCCAAATACTCCCTGTGCGAATTTAGGAAGATCCTTTAGCAGAGCAGAACCCCCAGTAAGCACAACACCTGCTGGCATATTTATCTTGAAACCTGCTTTTTCTACTTTCTCTCTTGCTAACTCAAATATCTCTTCACACCTGGCATCAATAATGTTCTTTAACATATCTCTAGAAATCTTCTTATCAGGGATATCTAATATGGCTAAATCTATCTCATCTCCCTTACTCTTTTTGGGCTTCTCTTTTTCCTCCACTCTTCTTAAAAGTGCAGGAGTCGAATCCGAACTACCCTTTTTGCTTTTAGATTTACTTTCAAATAGTTCACTCATATTAACCTTAATTTTTTCGGCGTCTTCCAATGAAACTTGTAAACCCAATGCTATATCACTAGTAATATTTATACCTCCGAGAGGTATAGTTCCACTATACTTTATAGAACCCTCATCGAATATTGAGATACTCGTAGTCCCCGCACCAATATCTAAGAGAGTTACACCCAATTCCTTTTCGGTATCAGTCAGTACAGCAAGTGAAGAACTCCATCCTGTGAAAGCTACTTCATACATATCTAAACCTAATTGCTCTATACACTTTTTAAGATTTTGCCAGTATGAATTTGGTGCCGTAATTATATGAGTTTCAACCTCCAACCTATTTCCAGACATTCCAATGGGATATTTAATTCCACCCTGATTATCAACTACAAACTCTCTTGGAAGTATATGTATTGGATTGAGATTTTCAGGTAATGAAAGTGTTCTAGCATTCTCAATTGCTCGGTAGGTATCATCAATCGTTATCTCAGAGGCAGCGACAGCAACAACACCCTTGTTATTTAAGCTTGTTATTAATTCGCCATTGATAGATACATACACCTCAGAAACAGTAACACCCGCCATTCTCTCTGCTGCTGTTACACTCTCTGATATTGCATTAGTCGCATCATCGATATTTACGACTCTACCCTTTTTAATCCCCTTGCTTGGATATGAACACACACCTGCGACAGATGGGGCTTGTCCCTCTTCTACAGAGGAAATTACTGTTGTAATCTTAGATGAACCTACATCTATAGCTGTTATTATTTTTCGTGCCATTGTATTAAGGCAGACTGATATATTACTTTAAATAAAGAACTACATTGTATATATAATATAGTCAAAAAAATCAGATTTAGCAATAACCAATCCATTCTTGCAAAGAATCCTATTGTTGTCAACTAAATCTCACTTTAATTCCATCACAGGTCTCTCAAATCTCATATCTATACTATCAAATTGTATCATATCGTTATCAATCTTTTTAGCAACTAGATACCATCTTGCCAATTGAGTCTCTAAATCATAGGTAATATCAAATATAAAGAGGTGATTTTCTATATCTATAATTTCTACTATTCCCTCTTTCATATTTATTTCAGTAATCGTATATCCAAACTCCCCAAACAAAGTAAGAAGGGAATCAAACTCTTCATAAAATATTAACTCTCTATTACTCTCTAAATTCTGATCGGACTTAATATTAACAAGAGAGAACTCTTGATCTTCAAAACATGTATCTTCACACTCCTCACACAGCCTCTTGATAGCGAAACCACCCTTAGAGAAGAGGATACAAATATCTGAAGAATAACCTATATAGTAAGGTATATACTCATCAACTCTAACTACTACCTTAGAAGGCATTACTTTCTTTACATAGACATTCTCTATGAAGCCATTACTATCGATAATCTTTTTTTGGATTTGTTGTGGGGAGAGGAGAAAAATATTTTCATTTTTAAATTCTTCCAGATAGGAATCCAACTCGACTTTACTAACATTAGTAAGTCCTTCGTATTCAAAAGTTCTGACATTCCAAAAACCTAAAATAATTGATAAGGAAAACAGTATTAAAAATATTATTAAGGGTAGAATCTTTTTTAGAAAAACTATCACCGTGGTTCTTCTAACTTTGTTTAACACTTTCTCTCTTTTCCTATTCTTTCTTAACATATATTCCCAGTTTATATTACCTATCGAAAATTTGAAAGTAATTTTCAACACAATTAAATTTTGATAATATGCTAAACAGATATGATTAATTTTCTAATAACAAAAATCTTAGATATCTTTTTAAAACTAGGATATACCGGATTGTTCATCTCTGCTCTTGGCGTTTTCCCAACAGAGATTTTAATTGCAACTCTTGCAGCTCATCAGGATTACACTATATGGAAGATAGCTGCAGTTGTGGCTACCGGCGAAGTCCTTGGTTCATATCCTCTGTTTTTCATAGGCTATGTATTAACAGGGAAAAAAATATATAAGTGGATAGAGGGTAATGGAAAGATCTTAAAAATAGATAGAAGGAAATTCGATAATAGTAAGAAAAATATTAGGAAGAAAAGCTACTGGTATATCTTCCTAACTCGCTTTGTACCATGGATAAGGTTAGTAGCCAGTATGGCAGGAGGATTTCTTAGAATAAACTTCTTCCTTTATTCATTCTCTGTATTTGTAGGCGTTTACATATATACATTAATTATCGCCTATTTCGGATATAAAGCAGGGGGAAACCTAGAGATTATACAGAAATACATATCATTAGCAGATAAATGGCTAGTTTTGATAATTGTTCTGTACTTAGTAATATCACTAGGCTACAAGAACAGGAAAAGGATAGCTAAGTTGCTTACAAGTTTAAAAGGGAAAGCTACTAAGTAAAATCTCTACATAGAGTAATAATGGAGCGAGAGACGGGATTCGAACCCGCGACCTACACATTGGCAATGTGTCGTTCTAGCCAACTGAACTACTCTCGCTTGGTGCCGAGACCCAGGCTCGAACTGGGGACCCCCTGTTCTTCAGACAGATGCTCTACCAACTGAGCTATCTCGGCATTTAAGCAATAAAAATGATATCAGATATCTAAGCTGTAATCAATAATCGTATAAAGGGCTAAGTAGGAATCTCTTACTTCTCAAGGACGATTGTTCTACCTCCTTTTTGGGAATGTATAAAACCGAAACTCCTTCTTACAAATGCTCCAGCAAGTATCAAAATTACACCAATAATAATTCCTATCGCATTTAATCCAATAGCGGTCTCCGGAATACTCTCTTCTGAGAGTGCAAATGTTACAGATAAGGGTTTCGAAAGTAAAACATTAGATGTTTCACTTACAATCACAGTCTGAAAGAGCTCATCACTCCCATTGTATTCAAAATCAAAAGTGATATCCTCTGCACTACTATCTACAATATCAAACTCCAATCTAGCAAAGACATCAGGCTGTGTAGATGTAGAATAGGAACCGAGTGTACCTGTAGAAGAAGTATACCCTGTCAACATTATAACCCCCTCCGCATTGTCTGTTGTACTTTCATCTTTAGGCCACTCTTCAAACAGTATCTCATTTCTCATTGCTTTTCTCAGTCTTACTACTTCAGGATCAAAAGTAATTGTCATACGAGCCTTACTTACCTGCTCCACGCCAGAATCAACCAATACATCAACGATAAACCCTTCTTCTTTACTTTCCACAATCCCACCATCGGGATAGAAGGAAAAAGTAGGCCCAAGTGCATACGTCTTTGTTACAGAAATACCTAGGATAGTAAACAGTAATAACAAGACCCCTATCTTTTTTCGTTTCATATAAGTAAAATATACCATAACTAATTAATCTAGCATATCAAAAAATATGGATTTACTTAATATCTCCCTTCTATCACTATTACAAGGTATTACAGAGCTACTTCCCATATCCAGTACAGGACACCTAATACTCTTTAGTAAATTAATAGATTTTGAGATGGATACATATTTCCTCTCTGTATTACACCTAGGAACAACCCTTGCATTAATTATCTATTTCTGGTCTACACTTACTAAAGGTATATTTAGTAAAAAGAAAATGAATCTGTATATAAAGATATTAATATCAAGCATACCCGCAGGAATAATAGGGTTACTCTTCCAAGAACAGATAGAAAAAATATTAAGAGGCAATATCTTTATAGCAATATCTCTAGTTACTTGGGGTATTGTAATGATAATAATTGAGAAGAAGAAGAAACAAGCTGACAAGAAAATAGGAAATATCTCTTGGAAACAATCCCTCATTATGGGTGTTAGTCAGACCCTTGCATTAATTCCAGGCACCTCTCGTTCCGGTATTACAACAATAGCAGGAGTTCTTACTGGACTAGATAAATACACAGCTATTCAGTACTCATTTCTTTTAGGTTTACCAATACTGCTTGGTGCAAGTTTATACGGTATTTATCAAGGATATCCACAAAGGACCATATCCACTATTGAAATAGGGGGGATATTAATAACAGCAATAATCAGTTTGATTACCCTCTCTTTACTCAAGAAATTCAGCAAAAGCAAATGGCTTACTGTTTTCGGAATATATCGAATTATTCTCGGAATATTCGTGCTTATCCTCTCCTAACTATATTACGCTTCTTAAATCTACCCCTGTCATACTATCTGGGATATCTAGACCCACTAGACCTAAACAGGTTGGTCCAACATCGGCGAGAAGACCAGTAACTTTGGCTTTCTGTCCAGTTCCTACCTTGATGAGCTTTGTACCAGCTTGGGGTAATATATCACTCTCTTTTGATAGTATCATCATAGGGACAGGATTGTTAGTATGGGCAATATCTACTTCTTTTGTAACCCTGTTAATCATTGTCTCACAATTCCCATGATCAGCAGTAATCACCATGGCACCTCCCATGGCCAATGTTGTCTTAGCAATATCTGCAGTAAGAGAATCTACTATCTGGTTAGCAGCTACTGTCGCTTTGTAATCACCCGTATGACCTAACATATCAGGATTAGCAAAATTTATCACAATAAATTTGTCTTTATAATTACTCCTCTCCTTTATCCTCTTTACTACCTCATCCCTAATTATTTTTGCACTCATCTCTGGAACCATAGCATAGCTATCAACCCTTGGAGATGGAATAATGAAGAAATCCTCACCATGATGAGCATCCTCAATACCTCCGTTAAAAAAGTATGTAACATGCATCTGTTTCTCTGTCTCTGCGATATGTAACTGGTTAAGACCCTGATCAGCAAGGTAAGCTGCTAAAGATTTCTCAATTTTTTTAGGAGGGAAAATAACATGGGCTGGGATATTTTGTTCATAACCAGTCATTGTAACTAAATAGAGATTCTCTGGATAATCTCTCCTTACAAAATGATCAAAGTCTTTCATTATGAAAGCCTTACTCAATTCTCTAGCCCTATCCTCTCTAAAGTTCCAGAAAAGCAACACATCATTCGGTCTAATAGGGCCAATGGGCTTACCCTTTGCATCTACTCTTGTTCTTGGTTTGTAGAATTGGTCTGTCTCATTGTTCGCATATGCTTTCTGTATAGCAACAGTAGGATCTTGAAAAGTCTCCATTGATAGACCAACCATTGCATCATATGCAAGTTTAATTCTCTCCCATCTACTATCCCTATCCATACCAAAGAATCTTCCTTGCATTGAAGCTATAATCCCTACCCCTAACTCCCTAATCTTTTCATTTAGTTTACTAATGTACAGAAATCCATCTTTAGGTGGAGTATCTCTACCATCTAACATAATGTGAATGTATGGATTTAATCCGTTGGCTTTACAAAGCTCCATCAAAGAGAAGAGATGTTTAATATGGCCATGTACTCCAGCAGCACTTAATACCCCAGTTAGATGAATATTCGAACCCCTCCTTTTTACCTCCTTTATAGCATCTGTCAAAACCACATTACTATCTAATTCGTGAGCAGATATCGCATCATTGATTCTAGGTAACGTTTGATACACAACCTGTCCGGCACCGAGATTAAGATGACCTACCTCAGAGTTTCCAGGCTCTTCTGTCGGAAGACCAACATACGTACCAGAAGCATTAATCAATGTAGATTGACCACAGGTCCAAGCTGTATCTAAAAATGGGGTCTTTGCTCCAAGAACAGCATTCCCCTCAGCACTTGGGTGTACTCCAAAACCATCTAGAATGAGAAGGACAACAAACTCTTTCCCATTAATCTTCATTTGTTCTTTCACTTCATCACTATCCTTCCTTCCAAACAAGCCAAACATGGGTAGATATATATAAATTAAAAAGTTGTATATAATATACAATAATGTCTAAAAATAGTAAAAAAATATTAGAAAATTTAAAAGAAAAGATTCTTGAGATAGAGGAATCTTTAGACATTTCTACTAAACAAGAGGTTCTCAACTCCTTAGAAGAAGGTAGTAGAAAACCAAATTTTTGGGGAAACAACAAACTAGCTCAAGATACCCTCTCTCAAATATCTGATATTAGATCAGAAATAGAAAACATATCTCAGCTAAAGGAAGATATTGATACTCTACTATCCCTAATCAGTGAAACTGAAAACGAAGACAGTCTAAAAGAGGATTTTGAAAAAGTACAGAAAAAAGTATCCGAATTTGAATCTCTAATGTTTCTCTCTGGAAAGTATGATAAGAATAATGCAACCCTATCCATCCATGCAGGACAAGGGGGAACCGAAGCAAATGATTGGACTGAAATGTTACTTCGAATGTATACCATGTATATAAAAAAGAAGGGATGGAAATATGAGATTACTAACATACTCAAAGGAAACGAGATAGGGATAGCGACAGTAACAATGGATATATATGGTAAGTATGCATATGGGATACTGAAAAGAGAACATGGTACACACAGACTTATCAGACTCTCACCATTTAATGCACAGAACCTAAGACAAACATCGTTTGCAGGTGTAGAAGTTATTCCGATTCTTGAAGATATTGACCAAAAAGAAATTGAAATACCTGAAGGTGATATCGAATTTAAAGCTGTAAAATCAGGAGGGCCTGGTGGACAGAATGTAAACAAAACTTCATCTGCAGTTCAGATAACTCATATACCAACTGGCTTAACAGTCCACTATTCTGCACAAAGAAGCCAAGCACAAAACAAAGAGAAGGCATTAAAGATTCTTAAGGCTAAACTTTGGAAGATATTGGAGGAGAACAGGTTACATGAAATTGATGAGATAAAGGGAGAGTACAAGATTGCGGGATGGGGGAATCAGATTAGAAATTACATACTACATCCATACAAGCTAGTAAAGGATCTTAGAACCGGAGTTGAATCAAGTGATCCAGAAAATGTCCTTGATGGGAATATAGATGAATTCCTTGAATCACAGTTAAGAATACAGTAAGATATTACTGTCTATAATTATTAAAACTGCTCATGGTAATATTCGATACAGTTACAAAGAAATACAAAGATAAAATCACAGCTCTTGAAGGTGTATCTTTTCTCATAGAACCTGAAGAATTCTGCTTTCTAGTCGGGCCTTCTGGTGCAGGTAAATCAACCATTATGAAACTACTCATTAGAGAAGAGGTCCCTACTTCTGGAAGCATCTTTTTTAACGACATCGAAGTCCCCAAACTAAACAGGAGATTACTCCCTGCATATAGACAGAAGTTAGGGCTAGTCTTTCAAGATATTAAACTACTTAACTCAAAAACATTAGAAGAGAATATAGCATTTGCATTAGAAATACTGAATAAGAGTAACAAAGAGATTACAGACACCACTGATTACCTTCTAGATTTAGTTGGCTTAAGAGAGAGAAGAGAGCTATTCCCCTACGAACTATCTGGAGGAGAACAACAAAGAGGTGCAATTGCCCGAGCTTTAGCAAATAAACCAGACCTATTCATCGCGGATGAGCCAACTGGAAATTTAGATTCAGAGAGTGCAAAACAAATATTAGAGATATTAAAGACAATACACTCAACAGGAAC
>Ga0209121_10003131_pt1 | contig 16213 bp, 15 predicted proteins | sample Cruoilmetagenom3_FD_187292 | JGI IMG/M metagenome (GOLD analysis project Ga0209121, IMG submission 187292) | Oil polluted marine microbial communities from Coal Oil Point, Santa Barbara, California, USA - Sample 3 (SPAdes) (version 2) | ecosystem: Environmental > Aquatic > Marine > Oil seeps ... | reverse complement strand
TGGCCGGGTGCAAGCGCTGGTTATGCCGTCTTTGTCACAATTCTAGTCCCATCCAGTGATGATCAAAGTACTTGCCGTCTAAAAATACCTCCCTGCGGATTGTACCCTCGATTACAAATCCTTTGCGTTTGTAAAGCACAATAGCTCGTTGATTATCAGTCCGCACACGCAGATTGATCTTCTTCACGATTCGAGTAGCCCTTGCCCAATCGATGAGCCTGTCGAGCATTAGCGAGCCAATCCCAAGCCCCCAATATTGTTTTCGCACCGACATGCTAAATTCACCGCTGTGTCGAACGCGAGGGCGACGACCCGCTGAGAAACTCAACGCGGCGACAATTGTATTGTCTATCAGCCCGAGTATGTAGAGTTGGTTGTCCGAATCGCGATATTTGCGGAGGAAATTCTCCTCTTCCGGTTCGGTGAGCTCGAACTCGCCGGGGCCGAAGCTCAGAAAGTCGGACTCACCGCTGATGCCTTCAACGTAGTCGAGAACAGCACGGGCATCTTCAACCGCCGCCTCGCGGATCAGGAGAACGCGTCCGTTTTTCAGCTCGTAGTTGCGTGGTTCCATAGCTGAGATGGTTTCGACGGCATAACGCTCCGCATAACCGGCTGGCAAAAGCTGCATAGCGGAGCGGCGCAGCTTTTGCCAGTCCGAGTTGATGCGGTTGTTATACGCAACCTCTATTTAGATTAGCCCCATAGCTACCGATAGCCCAACAAGCCCTATGAGGATCCCGAATATTGCTCTTAAGATCCATGCCTTCATCGCCTTTGTAGATCGAGCGCCTAACCACGAGAAGACCAATGTCACCAGACCAATTGTTACGAGATAGAACCAGTTTTGAAATCCGTGTATTGACAGGTTGGCTGCCCCGATTCCTGCAACAGGTATCATTTGCGTGGAAGAGGTGCCGATGGCTATGTGCATTGGGTACGAGAGCGCATTGTAGATGGGCATGTAATAAATGCCCCCACCAAATCCGCAAAGACCCGTGGCTATTCCAGCCAAAAACATCAATACCCCGAGTTTTAAGCCATGCTCCAACTTTTCCACCTGATCCACCGTTACCCTTGCAGGTGTCTTACCTTTGCTCTTTATGGCAGAGTACGACATGTAAATACCGATGACAATACATGCAATACCGAAGATCACTTTGAGGGTCGCACTTGGAACGTACATCGCGATCTGTGTGCCAACTACCACACCAACCGCTGATCCAATAGCAGCTACGACAAAGCCTTTACTGTACACATGCTTCATCTTGTAATGCGCAATTACACCAGGGATGGTGGCGATCGCTATGACCGCCATATTTACTGCGTAAGCCGTTTTAATGGTTAAGCCCAAGAGTACCATCATCATTGGTATCCTCAGGAAGCATCCACCTATGCCCAGCCAAGTAGCTAAGAAACCACAAACCGCCCCGATTAGAAATATCCACACTATTTGCAATAATACTGCTTCCATAATGTAATTTCCTTTCCTTTAATAAAGTTATTCAGTTGGTGTATTCAATCATTGAAGGAAAGAACTAAGTGCCAGTCCACCAACAATGGCATGGTTTTCTTTTCATCTATTTCACTTTGAAGCTTTTCATAGTATTTGTGGCGTATAACATTGTTTATATCGATCCTCATAACACCCCCAACAAGGCTACGATTGCCGTATAAGACACCTGCTAGTAGCGCATCACTGACGGCGCAACCGGTGAGATATCAAGCCGTTGCGAGAAGACGCCGTTCTTATCACCGCATCTTATATGGATCGGCATAAGACCCTCCATGCCCACTTGAGAGCACATCGACCGGGCTGCAAGCTCCGGCCGGCCCAGTCTCTACACGTGCGCCACCGGTGTGGTGGAATAAGTCTTCCGATCGGCGAACTCGGCCTGCTTGCCGTCGTTCCACTGCTCCACCGGTCGGAGGTATCCCACGATCCGCGAATACACCTCTGCTCTCTGCCTACGCTCTGCTGGAATTATCGTCCCATCTTCAAGGACGAGGTTACCCTCTCTGTCTTCTTTGTAGTTCAATGGTGATGCCTCCTTTAGTCTCTTGTGCATAGCCTTCTGCCAGTTCTTCATCGCACTTCGGGCAGTATTTGTGCTCCCCCGAGATATACCCGTGTTTCGGGCAGACGGAGAACGTTGGGGTAAGCGTGTAGTAAGGCAGATGGAAGGTCTCGGCGATCTTGCGCACCAGTCGTTTGATCGCCTCTGGACTTGGTGTACGCTCGCCGAGGAAGGCATGGAAGACCGTTCCCCCGGTGTAGCGGGTCTGCAGGGGATCCTGGAGCTGTAGCGCCTCAAACAGATCCTCTGTCAAACCAACGGGAAGGTGCGTGGAGTTGGTGTAATAGGGGACCTTTCCTCCGTATCTCTCACGGTTGTAGATACGGATGTCGGGGTAACGCTCCAGGTCCTTCTTGGCCAACCGGTAGCTCGCCCCCTCGGCTGGAGTGGCCTCTAGATTGAAGATCTCCCCTATCTCCTCTTGAAACTCGCTCAGTCGCTGGCGCATGAAATCAAGGACCTTGAGAGCGAACGCCTGCCCCTTTTCTTCGGCAATAGAAGTGCCATACAGGTTCAGTAGTGCATCATTCATCCCAATCAACCCGATGGTAGAGAAGTGATTCTTCCAATAGCCTCCCATGCTCTGTTTGATCTTTTGCAGATAGAATCTGGAGTAGGGATAGAGTCCTTTCTCTGTAAGGGCCTCCAGGGTCTTGCGCTTGATGATTAAAGACTCCTTCGCAAGCTCCATCAGACTGCTCAACCGGGAAAAGAAGTCGGATTCACCCTTTGCCAAGTAACCGAGCCGTGGCATGTTGATCGTCACCACACCGATCGATCCGGTGAGGGGATTTGCGCCGAAGAGGCCTCCGCCGCGCTTGCGAAGCTCGCGGTTATCAATCCGCAGGCGGCAGCACATACTGCGCGTATCCTCCGGTTTCATATCGCTTCCAATGAAGTTCGAGAAGTAAGGGATTCCGTACTTAGCCGTCATCTCCCACACCGGTTCCAAGCTCTCGTTCTCCCAGTTGAAGTCCTCGGTGATGTTGTAGGTAGGGATGGGGAAGGTAAACGGTCGCTCGTGCATATCTCCCTCAATCATTACCTCAGCGAAGGCGCGATTGAAGAGGTTCATCTCGCGTTGATAGTCTCCGTAGACCGTGTCTTGAAGTTCTCCGCCGATGATCACTGGCTCGCCCTGCATGTAGCGTGGAACCTCCAAATCAAGCGTTACGTTGGTGAAGGGGCTCTGGAAACCAACTCGTGTGGGAACATTCATGTTATACACGAATTCCTGCAGGTTCTGTTTCACCTCTTTGTAAGAGAGGCCGCCGGCACGGATAAAGGGAGCAAGGTAGGTGTCGAGGTTAGAGAAGGCCTGTGCCCCTGCCGACTCGCCCTGCAGGGTGTACATGAAATTCACTACCTGTAGCAGGGCAACCCGGAAACGCTTCGCAGGTCGTGCCTCGATCTTCCCCCGCACGCCGCGAAAACCGCGTAGCAGCAGATCATGTAGGTCCCAGCCAACGCAGTTATGATTCCACATTCCATTCACTATAAGCGTTCCACTTTCTGTGGTTATGTCATAGATTACATCATCTGGAATTTCTACAGGAATATTATTGATTACCCTGTGCCACTCATCGCGGTCTTCATCATGCCAAGCTCTACTAGACAGTCCAGCAGATCGGTACTTTTCAGAGGGTAAATCTTCTTCTATTTTCCTAAACGATACCCCGTAGAGTGGATATCTCTGAATTATCTTCTTCCCCCGATATACATGTTCTGTTTCCTGCCCCTCAATAGCTCGATCGCGTGGAACAAATCCAAGAAGGTCCATGACTACTGCCAGCTGCTCTAAGAGTGTTCTGGCAGCAACGCGTACCGAGAGGGTTGTTCCCGAACTCTCAATGTTTCCGTCTCCATCGATCAGCCCGGCAATGACCCCCTTAACAAAAGGTTTAGTGTAATGCAAGAGTTCTATCGGAAGGCTCTTATGGCGAGCACCTGGATTGATCTTGAACACCTGTTCAAACAGGAACCGAAGGAATGGATTCTTAACCCGCAGCTCGTATCTCTCACCCTTACGAATAAGGCACCCAGAGATTCCATTGTCCAAGAGCCCCTTGTTGGCTTGGAGCAGAGGCTCTTTATTTTTCTGCGTTAAAGAGATTCTCTGTGAGCTACCTTTATTATAAGAGATAAATCCTTCGGCTAAGGCGAAACCGAAAAAATAGCCGAAATCCTCTGTAAGGCGAACGTGGCGAGGCGCAGTAAAAGATTGAGTGTGGATTATCCCGTCAAGCCGAGCACCTTCATCGAGATCCTCCAAGGGAACGCCGTCGTAAAAGCGCGCGTCACCCCCCCAGTCGTAATTCTGAAAAAGCTCCAAGAAGTCCAAAGTCCCAACGGAGAAAAGCTTCTCTTGTTCAAAGAGACGTTCTAAATCAACCGTAAAAAGAGAATCGTCTCCATTGACCTCTTGCGCTTCTTTTTCCCCTTCTTGGGTGATCATCGGATGGTTATCGGTCACAATTACACTTCGGCCTCCACGATTCTTGATAAAACGCATGGGGCGTTGCTTCTTTTTTTGCGTAACTTGTACCACTTTAGTCCATCCGCTCTTGTCGAGAACATATACGTCGTCACTAGGATATTTCGCGTATGCTCCATCTGCTTTGTTGAGAGGAATTGCCTCTTCCGGTAGGTCGTTAAAGAGTCGTTCAAAGGACAGAAGCTTTATTCGCTCGTTTACCCTTGTTACGATTACTTCTTTTCCATAATATGTATATGCGCCAAGCGTTCCCAGATCGTGAATATGGAAATCGCCACGTTCATGTGTATCACGAATCTCATTCGGGTAGATCTTATTTAGCCAGTAGCGCGAGATTACCTTGTCGGTAATATGAGTGTTAAGCCCCTGCAACGAGTAGCTCATGTTGCTGTTTTCACGTACCCGCCAGTCGTGGTCATCGATGTAATTCTCTATGAGAGGCTCTGTTAAAAGCCCACCTATATCACGCAGGTCAGCATGCTGTTTGCGGTAAAGAATGTAGGCCTTGGCCGTGCGCGTGTACCCCGCTGCGATGAGCACGTCCTCCACCAGATCCTGGATCTCCTCTACCGTAGGAAGCTCCCCGACGAACCGCTCATCGAGGAGTTGGGTAACCCGTTCCGCCAGCCGCTTGGAGGCACTCTCGTCGGGCTCACCCACTGCTCGCATCGCTTTCCATATAGCGGTCGTGATCTTGGCCTCGTCGAAAGAAACCACCCGGCCGTCGCGTTTGACGATCTGCTCCACTAGAATTGCCCCCTCATGAAAAATGACGCCTTAAAACCTGTTCATCATAGCTGCGGGTCGATGCATGGTCAACAAAGACTTCTTAAAAAGGAGGTGATGTAATCGCGATCGCTAGCGAATAAGGACAACTTGACTCTCGTAAAAGGTGACGGAGATTACATTCGTTTCGGCAAGGGGAGCACGCTCGGAAAATCTTCGGTTGGTTATGCTCCAAGTGCGAAGGGGTTAATCCGCAAGGTGAGTAGTAGGTCATCTCCCATCATCAGGATGTGTGCAAGGGTTACCGGCAGCTTGATTCCAACCCGGGCATCCGGTAAGATTCTGCGGTACACAACGATACAACTAATGATTACGGTCCAGAGGTGATAGAGATACCTAATATTCGTTCAGCCAAGAAACGCTTGCGGCAAAGTGAGAAGCGACGGGGGCTCAATCGCGCGAGAAAAGCGGCCCTAAAGCGGGTCGTCAAGCAGATCAGGGAACACATCGCTTCCGGTAAGAAGGAAGAGGCTCGCTTACTCCTTCCCCAGCTCGCTAAGGCGGCCGATAAGGCGGCCAAGCGCCACGCGATCCACAAAAACAAGGCAAGCCGGGTCAAATCGCGGTGGATGAAGAAAGTAAAGGCACTTTAAGAGGAGGCTTCGCATGCGGCACTACGATTTTCTCGGTAAGGCGAAGTACTTCGTTCCTATTTCTCTAGTTCTTGTTACGGTCAGCATCCTTACTTTGATCCCGCAGGTGCGAGGGCTGAACCCGGGGATCGATTTCACCGGCGGAACCGAGTTCACAGTCAGGTTCAAAGAACCGGTGGAAACCGCCGACCTGCGCAGTGTCTTGGCCAAGATCTCCGCAGGAAGAACTGACCTCTCCAAGAGCGTGATACAGGACGTCGCCCAGAAGAACACCAAGGTGATCACCACCCAACTCGACGTGGAAGCCAATCGGGACCTCATCGACCGGATCGTGACAACCCTACAGGCACAGTTCCCGGTGGAGGAGATCAGCCGCCGCTCAATCGGCCAGCAGGTGAGCCGCGAGCTCGCCCAGAAGGGCTGGCAGGCGGTCTTGTTGGCTATCGTTGTCATCCTGGTCTACGTCTCTTGGCGATTCCGCCTTCGCTACGCCGTGGGAGCAGTAGCCGCAATCCTGCACGATGTGGTCATCGCCCTGGGGGTGTTCGCCATATTCCGGGTGGAGGTAAACTTGGCGACGATCGCAGCCTTCCTGACAATCGTGGGGTATTCCTTAAACGATACAATCGTCATCTTCGACCGCATCCGCGAGAATCTCAAGCTCGACAGAAAAGGATCGATCTTCGATATCATCAACCGCAGTGTTAATCAGTCATTGAGCCGGACTCTAAACACCTCGTTCACCACCTTCATCCCGGTGATCATCTTGTTCCTGTTCGGTGGATCGGTCCTGCGCGGCTTCGCGCTGGCGCTTCTGATCGGCGTCATCGTGGGAACGTACTCCTCGATGTACATCGCCAATCCAATTCTTTACGCTTGGACTCTCAAGGCTGGCGGGGCAAAAAAAGGTAAATGAAATCTCTCATCTGGAAGGAAAGGGAGTGGAAAATCGCTCCCCTCCCTGATGATGCCCTAACCCGGGAAATCGAGGCGTCTCTTGATTGTGCCCGCCCATTCGCTGTTCTCCTTGCCCGACGTGGTGGGAAGGACTGGCAGGGACTGATCGACCCTGGATTCCACAATTTTCATTCGCCGTTTGACCTCTCTGGAATGGAGGCGGGAATCTCCCGGTTGATCGAAGCGATCACACATAGGGAACGGCTTTTTATCCATGGTGATTTTGACGTCGACGGTCTTACCGGAGCAGCTGTCCTCTACCAGGGCCTACTCCCACTCCTTCCCAAGGGAACGATCAAGGTGGACGTAGGAGACCGGGGGTGTGGTCACGGCCTGTCACGTGAGTTTGTCCACCGGGTGATAAAAGAGAGGTTTACCCTTGTCATCACGGTCGACTGTGGGGTTTCCAATGCCCAGGAGATCGACCTTCTCCGTGAGTCTGGTATCGACACCATCGTCACCGATCATCACACCCCGCCACGGGTTCTCCCACCGGCCATAACTATCATCGATCCTCAATGTCGGGGCGAAACCTATCCCAACCTGGATCTTGCTGGAGTGGGGGTCGCCTACAAGTTGATCTGCGCCCTGTACGAGCGACTTGACCTTCCTACACCCTATCATCTCCTCGATCTCGTCGCACTGGGAACAGTCGCTGACCTGGTTCCATTAGCCAAGGGAGGAGAAGTAGAGAACCGAGCGATGGTGCGAGAGGGGCTTAACCTCATCGCCCGCCAAGAGGGATCATCCCTCGGTTTGCGCGTGTTGATGGACAAACTATCGATTAACACGAAGAAGCTCACCACCTCCGACATCGGTTACATCATCGCTCCCAAGTTAAACGCAGCAAACCGAGCTGGGGATCCCAAGGTCGCGTTTCTACTACTTACCACCGGGGCTCCACAGCGAGCCGAGTACCTGACGGAAATTCTGCTTGACTATAACCGCGATCGGGAGATCGCCCAAGATGACCTGATATCCCAAGCAGAGGAGCGGATGGCCGAGGATGGCGTCGATCCAAAGAAGGATAGAATTATCATTCTCTCAGGAAAGTACTGGAACGAGGGAATCCTCGGGCTTGCTGCTTCTAACCTGACTGACCGTTACGGCGTACCTGCGATCATCATCTCCCAAGGTGACAGCGTAAGCCGTGCCTCCTGCCGGAGTGTGAACGGGTTCAATATGGTGGCCTGCCTTGAGGCGCACTCTGACCTCTTTCTCCATTATGGCGGACACCAAATGGCAGCTGGCTTTTCTGTTTCCAACGAGGCCCTTCCCGAACTGCGCGGGCGGCTCCTTAATTATGCTGCCCAACAGGGACTAGATTACTTAGCCAGTGGGATGAGGCTCATCGACGCGAGAGTCGCCGCAGAAGATATCAACGTGCGGTTCCACACTAATATCCGCTCGCTCGCTCCTTATGGCCCAGGAAACCCTGCGCCGCTCTTCCTCTTTAAGGACTGCTCATTCACAGGGTTCTCCCTAGTCGGGGCACGACGGCAGCACCTCAAGGGGAAAGTGTCGCAAAACGGGCTCTTACTCCCGTTCATTGCCTTCCGGATGGGAAAGCACATAGACACCTTCAAGGAGGCACATGGGGCCTCCCTCGTCGCCCACGCGGGGTTTGACGACTGGCAGGGGTCTGTACAGATAGAAGTGGTCGACTTGGTGCGAGATTAAATCTCCACTCCTGGAAGATCGATAAAGGTTGATAGATTGACCGCGGTCCGCGCCGCAAGAACCCTACCAATGAAGTGTGGAATCGCCAATGCCTCCTTGATCCGACGCGGCTCGTGGAGGAGCCGGTACAGCCACTCAAAACCCAACTGCTGCCAGCGCAGCGGAGCGCGGCGACAGTCACCGGCAAAGAGATCGAATGCCCCACCGACTCCGATCATCAAGGGAACCGATAGCTCCTTGACATATTTTAGCATCCAGCGCTCCTGCTTTGGCACCCCCATCCCCACAAGGAGGATCTGCGGGTGCGCCTCCTTTATCGCCGCGAGCAACCCTGCAGCTTCCTCGAAGTAGCCGTGGTGGGTTCCAACAATGTCCAAGCCAGAAAAACGTTTCTCCAGCCGACGCGCGGCCCTCTCAGCTACTCCTTTTCTGCCGCCAAGGAGAAAGACGCGGTAGCTGTTCACACTCGCCCGCTTAAGAAGGGATTGTGCAAGGTCGATTCCGGTTACCCGTCCTTTGAGTGGTAAACCGAGAAAGCGCGATGCCCATACGATCCCCACTCCGTCGGCAGTCACCAGATCGGCACGCCTGTAGATCTCAAGAAGGGTTGGATCCTTCCTACTTTTAAGGAGCGAAACGCTGTTCACGGTAACGATCATGTGTGAGCGTTCGCGTGCAAAGAGCATTCGCTCAGCCCGGGCTACCGCTTCATGAAGCGTTAGATTGTGAAACCCCACGTCAAACAGGAAACTCCGATCGCCAATTCCCTCGGCCCAGCGCCTGGTAAGCCAAGTAGAGACTTTGCGCCGAGAGAGGTGCACCACAATTAATACGGGAACGATTCCCGCCACAAGCATGCCATGAGTTGGGGAGCAGTGGACTGCCAAAACCACACCAAGGGCGAGGGCGCTTGACAGAAGAAGTAAAAGGAAGGAAAAGGACCCTTGCGTGTAGCCACGTTCGCTGAACCAGCGGGGGAGCAGCTTGGGATGAACTCCCGCCAGGCTTTGCACTAGGAGGGCCTGGGAGGTCGTCATAATAGGAAAACTGATCAAGGCAAGTGGCGCCAGCAGGGAGAGGGAAATCGGCCCCTTCATCACCCCGCTGACCCCGTATAGTGCCAGACCGAAGGCAACCGTACGATGAAGTGGAGGAAGGCTCTCTCCCCTATAAGCAGCGATCGCGGTTGCCAGCACTATCCCCAATAGGGTGAAAGGAAGGTAGAACGCGATCGGTGAAGCCTGCGTCTGCGCAGAGATCAGTGCAAGCAAGGCAGCATTTAAGACTAGAAGAAGATCGATCATGATCTGCAGAGCAGGACGGGGGAACGTCCGACGCAGCTCCTCTCGCGAGCGAAGAATGATAAGGACCCAGAGGACGGTGAGCGGTATGGAAACTGAGTTAAGATACACGTATCCACCGGCTGGGTTCGTGACAAATTGGATGCGAAAACCCAATAGCGTCGCAGCGAGTGCTGCGGCAATCCACTGCAACCATGGAGCTACCCCTTTCTTCGGAACCTTAACCAGGAGGATCAACAGCCCCACTGCCAAGCCGAGAAGCTCGATTCTCCCACCCACAGCGGCAAAGAGGACAAAAGCGGGAAGAAGGAAGCGTATACGGCGAAACTGTCCTCGAAGGAGAAACCCTCCTGCTGCTGATGAAAGCAACACGGATAACATAACCCTTCTATCCTAACAATTTTGTCTGAAAACAGAAGGACCTGCGTCTTTAAGAGAACCTTACGCGCTGTCCTTTACTATCAAGACAGGTGTCACTTCCCCACGCAGAAGCGGGAGAAGATCCGGTCGAGAATATCCTCGCTTACATCGATCCCCTGGAGCTCTCCAGCCACGGTATAGGCGGCGCGCAACTCCTCGGCGATCATATCCGGAGAACAACCGGTCCGGACAGCATCGATCGTACGATCGAGAAGGATCTTCGTGCGGCGGAGGAGGTCCCGTTCCCAAGTATCAAGCAGGAGGATCGCGCCCCGGCGGGGAAGCTGTCCGCCGAGGAGAAGATCGAGAATCCCTTGTATTAACCGATCCACCCCTTTGCCGCTCTTGGCCGATATCTCGTAGGTGCCAGCGCAGAAATCCGGCTCGATTGATCCAAACTCCCGCGGGAGGTCGCACTTATTGAGAACTAAGATAGCCGGTATCTCCCAACCGCTCTCTAAGAGACGCTCGTCCTCTTTTGTAAGCGGAACACTACGATCGAGTATGAGAAGGAGGAGATCAGCACGCTCGATCGCTGCTCTTGTCCGCCGCACCCCTTCCTCCTCTAACAGGTCTGTCGGTTCGCGCAGCCCAGCGGTATCGATGAAACGGACTGGAACTCCTCCAATAGCTGCTTCCTCCTCTACTGTATCGCGGGTCGTGCCTGGGATTGGGGTGACGATCGCCCGCTCTTCAACAAGGAGGGTGTTTAGCAGGGTTGATTTTCCCACGTTTGGTCGGCCAATGATAGCGACCGTGAGTCCCTCGCGTACGATTCTCCCCTGTTCTCCCTGGTTAAGAAGCATCACGATCCGATCGCAAAGCTCAGTTAATGCGGGAAGAGCATCCTCTGTTTCGGCCTCCACGTTCGGGAAATCTATCTTCACCTCAACTTCAGCAAGGAGCCCTCCGATCCTTTCCCGGATGGCGGCTATTGCCTCAAAGAAGCGACCGCTCAACTGATCGACCGCCGCCTCCAGCCCGAGTTTCGTTCTTGCCCTCACAATCTCAAGGACGGCTTTAGCTTGGTCAAGCGAGATGCGACCGTTCAGAAACGCCCGCTTGGTGAACTCTCCCGCTTCTGCGAGTCGTGCTCCCTTCTTTAATACGAGGTCGAGCACAGCGCGTAAGGCGACGATCCCGCCATGACAATTGATCTCCACCACGTCCTCGCGGGTGTAGGTGTGCGGAGCGCGCATCACCGAAACCAAAACTTCATCGATCTTCTCCCCTTGCGCGACGATGAACCCATAGTGAAGTGTATAGCTTGAAGCGTGAGAGAGGGGCGCCCCAAAGCTGCCACTAGGATGGAAGATCGTCTCCGCGATCGTGAGTGCCTGTGGACCGCTCATGCGGACGATTCCGATCCCGCCTTCTCCCAAGGGGGTAGAGATGGCAGCGATTGTATCTTCCTGCATCACGCCCCGTCCGGTTCGATGACCACCCGCCGCCTTTCGCCTTGGCTAACGCTGTAGGTCTTCACACCCGGGAAGTTTGCAAGAGTGATGTGGATCGTCCGTCGCTCGTGGGCAGGCATCGGATTCAATCGGATCCTTTTGCGTTCTCGGCGGACAGATTCAGCAGTTGTGAGAGCAAAGCGGATCAGGTCGGCCCGCCTTCGCTTCACCACCCCGTTAATATCCATGATGATCCCGCAGTCTTTTCCGGTCTTGTGATACAGGTAGACACGCAGCAGGTGTTGAAGAGAAGTCAGGGTTGATCTTTCCTCCGGGAGGGAGAAGAGGCTCCCGGTGAGGTTTATGTAAAGTTCCTCGCAGGAATCTCCCTCGATCTCGAAGGTAGCCTCCTCATCCAGAATGGTAAGGAGCTCCCGTAGGTAGGCCTCAATCTCCCTCTTGACCGTCTCCATCGCCCTCTTGGTCATCCTCGGCGGTCGCCGGGCTCTCCACAGCAGGGACAGTGACCGCTCCCTCCTCCGCTCGCGCCATCTCCCAGTTGACGAAGTACTGTTGCCCCACCTGAAGGAGCGTTGTTAGCAGGTAGTAGAGCCATAGTCCGGCTGGGAAGTTATATAGGAAGATAGCCATAAAGATTGGGAAGATATACCCCATGTATTTTTGGCTCCCACCACGATCCCCGGTCGTCATCGGGGTCATCAGCTTCTGTTGAAGGATCATCACCAGGGTGGTGAGGATTACAAGGATGAAGTAAGGATCGCGCAGGCTAAGGTCGGAGAGCCATAAAAACCCGGGGGAGAGGTGGATCTGCTCACCGGAGTAGAGAATAGCCTTCCACAGGAGGATGAGGATTGGAAGCTGGATGAACATGGGAAGACACCCTCCCATTGGGTTCACTCCTTCCCGCTTATACAGCTCCATTAGCTTCTGCTGCAGCAACTGTTTATCATCCTTAAACCGCTCCTGAATCTGCTTCATTTTCGGCTGCAGCTTCTGCATCTTGGCCATCGAGTGATACTGCTTGCGCATGAGCGGGAACAGGACCACACGCGTCAGAAGAGTAAATAGGATGATCGACCAGCCGTAGTTCCCGGTGTAGCGGTAGAGGAGATCGAGGAACTGAATCACTGGGATCATCATCCGGGCTGCGCTCCCCGGAGCGTCGAGCTCTCCCAACCCAACAGCCTTCATCAGCAGGAACCGTCGGCGCCCTCCATACAGGGAGAAAAAATAGGAGGTGGAGCCCTGGCCAACAGATAGAGTAACGCCAAAGTGGCGATTTCCCGCGGATGTTCGCTCCATAAACGGAGTGACACCAGAAGCAGCGCTTGTCTTGAGGAAGAAAACCGTGGTCTTATCCATTAAACCAAGCCCGTCGAACGAGGCGTACGAGCCTTCTGCAAGGAGGCTCTCACCCGGATTGCCGTCGAACTGGTAGACAAGCGATGGCCCCTTCTCCTTTAATATGTAGTCACCTAGCGACATCCGTATGAGAAACTCCTGCTCCATTTGGTTCTCTAAAGCCACCTCGATGTCGATTGTGTAATAAGGGTCATTATGAACTGTGAAGCACTTGATAAGTCTAAATCCCCCCACTTCGCCTTGAAACTCGATGATCAACTTGTCAGGGGACGGTTGCTGTGGCTCAGAGAGGGTGTAAGTGCCCAGGGCGGCTTTTCCTTCCGTCTGGACAGAGAAGGGGAAGAGGGTGTCGGCAACGTACTGCCGTTCGAGGCTCTTGGGATCGGTCCTCGTTCCTTGGACGAGCTCGACCACTTTAGAGCCGTAGGGGGCAAAGTTGAGATAGACACTCCGAAGTGTTCCGCCGTCCTCGGAGAAGACGTAGCTCGCCAGCGCGGTTTTAACCTCAATCTCCTTATAATCTCCACGCCTGTAAATTTGATAGGTCAACCCCTTCTGGGTTCCCCAGGCAACTCCTCCCATAGCAAGAAAGAGCAACAGTAACACCAAACATACAAGACCTTTACGCACGATGACCTCCTTGCGATAGGGTATCTCAGGGTTTGACCCTTTGCAACTTCGTTGATAACCATTTAAAGGTGAGGTACACTCCTTGGTGTCGATGTTTACGGGGATTGTTCAGGGATTTGGCCTGCTTAAACAGCAATGGGGGAGTACCCTTAAGGTGGAGGTCTCTTCCGGCTTTCGCGATCGGCTGGTCCTGGGAGGAAGCGTCGCCGTCAATGGGGTATGTCTGACCGTTCGCGAACTGGCGAGCGAGGCCTTCCTCGCTGACCTCTCTCAGGAGACCACTTTACGTACCACTTTGGGCAGGTTGCAGGCGCACACACGGGTGAATCTGGAGCTCCCGGTGAGCCCGGAAGGGAGCCTCGACGGCCATATTGTGCTTGGGCACGTCGATACGGTCGGCCGGGTAAAGGCAATCGTCCGTGAGCGGGAGGGCCGGAACTTCACCTTCTCCTACCCCCCTGAATTTAGCCGGTATATAGTAGAGAAGGGCGCGGTGGCAGTGGACGGGATCAGTCTTACCCCGTTTCAGGTGACCGGCGGGACCTTCCGCTGCGCGATAATCCCAAAGACGTTCAAAGCGACGAACCTGCAGGGCCTTTCAGTGGGAGACCCAGTGAATATCGAGTTTGATATCCTGGCAAAGTATGTAGAGAGGATGACAAGACGTGTTCATTAGCATCGAGGAAGCGATAGAGCGGATTCGTGTCGGCGAGATACTAATCCTGGTCGATGATGAGAACCGGGAGAACGAGGGGGACTTGGTGACAGCTGCGGAACATGTCACTTCGGAGACGGTCAACTTCATGGCAAAGTACGGCCGCGGGTTGATATGCATGCCAATCGACACCCTCCGTGCGCGGAAGCTCGCTCTTACCCCAATGAGTCCAGAGAACACCGCTTTGCACGGCACACATTTTTCCGTGTCGGTGGACGCGAAAAATGGGATCACAACCGGGATTTCCACTCATGACCGCGCGCATACCATCCAGGTAGTGCTCGGTGATGAGACTCAGCCGGAGGACCTTGCTCGCCCCGGCCATATCTTCCCGTTGATCGCCTGCGAAGGAGGAGTCCTGAAACGTGCTGGACATACTGAAGCAGCGGTCGACCTGGCACGGATCGCCGGGCTCAAGCCAGCGGCGGTGATCTGCGAGATCTTAAACGACGACGGGACCATGGCCCGCCTCCCTCAACTGGAAGCCTTCGCCGAGAAGCACAACCTCTCCATCGCCAGTATTACCGATCTCATCGCCTATCGAAAGCGCCACGAGCGCTTAATCGAACGGGTAGCCATCGCCGACCTTCCCACCAAATACGGAGACTTCAAGATTTATAGCTACACAAGTCCCATCGAAGATGCGGAGCACGTCGCCCTGGTTAAGGGAGAGGTCGCCGGCAAGAAAGACGTGCTGGTCAGGGTCCATTCCGAGTGCCTCACCGGCGATGTGCTGGGCTCGCTGCGCTGCGACTGCGGTGATCAGCTCCATCGGGCCCTTCAAATGATCGAGGAGGAAGGGTGTGGGGTGCTCGTGTACATGCGCCAGGAGGGGCGAGGAATTGGCCTGAAGAACAAGGTCTGCGCCTACCAACTGCAAGATGAGGGGTTGGATACCGTGGAAGCAAATAAACGGCTCGGTTTCGAGGCCGACCTGCGCGACTATGGAATCGGAGCGCAGATCCTGTCTGATCTGGGACTTTCTACGATTCGACTCCTCACCAACAATCCCAAGAAGGTCGTCGGCCTTTCTGGCTACGGCCTTAAGATTACACAGCAGGTCCCAATCGAGATCACACCGAACGAGTACAACCGCTACTACCTAAGAACAAAAAAAGAAAAACTCGGTCACCGCTTAACAAACGTTTAGAATAAGGTGGTATCGACCACAAGACAGGGGGAGTTGCAAAGGAGGGAGCAAACATGGGAAAGACGTTTGAAGGAAAACTCGATGGAAGTGGCCTGCGAGTGGGGATAATAGTCAGCCGGTTCAACGACCTGATCACCGAGCGGCTTCTTAAAGGAGCGCTTGACAGGCTGCGGCGGTCGAACGTGCCGCAGGAGTCAACCGATGTCTGTTGGGTTCCAGGGGCGTTCGAGGTGCCAAAGGCAGCCAAACACATGGCCACAACCGGTCGTTACGATGGGGTGATCGCGCTCGCTGCGGTGATCCGCGGGGCAACCCCGCACTTCGAGTACATCTCAAACGAAGTGATCAAGGGGCTAGCCAGGATTAACCTGGACGTGGATGTCCCCGTCTCCTTTGGGGTGATCACCTCGGACACGATCGACCAGGCTATCGAACGAGCAGGAACAAAGCTCGGGAATAAGGGAGCACAGGCCGCAGAGACGTTGATCGAAATGGTCAACGTGCTTAAGGAAGTCTAGATGGCTTACGAGTCGGTCCGGGGGATGCGCGATATCCTTCCACAGGATGTCGGTTACTGGAACCTACTTGAGGAGAAGGTGCGCGAGATCGCGCGACGTTTCAACTACCGC
>Ga0209121_10003130_pt1 | contig 16216 bp, 18 predicted proteins | sample Cruoilmetagenom3_FD_187292 | JGI IMG/M metagenome (GOLD analysis project Ga0209121, IMG submission 187292) | Oil polluted marine microbial communities from Coal Oil Point, Santa Barbara, California, USA - Sample 3 (SPAdes) (version 2) | ecosystem: Environmental > Aquatic > Marine > Oil seeps ... | reverse complement strand
AAAAAGTCAGATTCAGTATTCCCGTGAGGAGATATCTAACTTAATGAGAGAGCTCCGGGAAAGGTCTTTAACTTTCAAGAACACTGGAGGAGTTCATTCCTGCGCCTTGTGTAACCAAGAAGGGATAGAGGTATTTGCTGAGGATATTGGCAGACATAATGCAGTGGATAAAGTTTTTGGGGAGTGTTTTATAAGAGGGATTTCGACTCAAGACAAAGCTATTTTAACAAGCGGAAGGGTGAGCTCAGAGATTTTAATTAAGGTGGCAAAGAGAGGGGTACCTATTATTGCTTCTCGCTCAGCACCTACAGATTTAGCGGTAAGGTTAGCTGAAAAGCTGAATCTTACTTTAATTGGCTTTGCAAGAGGACGCCGAATGAACATCTATACCCATGATTATCGAATTATATAAGAGAAAAAAGTGATAAAGCAAAAAATTGCAAAACAAAGGAAAACATATTTAAGGAGATCAAGGCAGGATACGCAGAGGCAAAGGTTGTCTCTTATGCTATCAGAAAATCTAAACTGTTACAAGAAAGATTGGATTGGGAGAGAATCTTGCGATTTTTGACAGGTATATACTGAAGAATTTAAATCTACTTGGAGTGGTAAAAGAAGTTCCAAGTTCCTTGCTTCAGAAAAGATATTTTGAAATAGAGAAAAAGGATGAAGGAGATAGCATGACTATTGAAAGTTTACCCGCGGCTGAGATTACCCCTAGCCGTATAACCTTAGACTATCTTGAGAGGTACGAAAGAGTCTCCCATTTTTATCCTCATCACTTCAGAGAAAGAAAATTTAGAAAGGTTGAAATAGATAGAGAGGGGGTTGTGAAAGTCTTGAGGGAATACAACCGCAGAATCGAGGCCCCTCAGAAGGTTATGGAGAACATCGAGATGCTGCTTGACCAGAACACTTATGCTGTAGTTACCGGGCAACAGCCGGGAATCTTTACCGGTCCCCTTTACACCATTTACAAGGCTCTTTCCGCTATTATAGTAGCTAACAATCACTCGGACAGGAAACATCCACTGGTGCCTATCTTCTGGAATGCTTCCGAGGACCATGATCTCTCAGAAATTGACCATATTTACTTGATGAAAGAGAACAAGCCTTTGAGAATTGACTATCCCGTATCTACCCGCAGAAGTGCCTCTGAGGTCGAATTAGATACCCAAAAGATAGGGAGAATGATATCCAAGATAAACAAGGTTACTCCGGATACTGAATTTAAGAATTCCCTTTTAAAAAACCTGCAAAACCTTGCCGAAAGGTCGGGGAGTTTGGGAGAAATCTTTTCCCGAATAATGATATTTTTGCTGGGAGAATATGGCTTAATTCTCATAGAACCTAAATATCTTAGAAGGATGATGATCCCCTTGTTTAAGAAAATGATAGAGAACCCCACTAGGTGCAGTGAAATTCTTAATAAGGCGGGAGACAGACTCAAAAAGTCAGGATATCATCCTCCCATCTACAAGAACTTAAACTTGTGTAATTTCTTTCTGGAGAGAAAAAATGTAACTTACGATAAAGACTTCCATGTGGCCAACAACACCTATTCTCCTAATGAACTACTCGACCTCTTAGAGAAAAATCCCCTTAGTTTTAGTGCCAATGTTGTAACAAGACCTATCACTCAGGATTACCTCTTTCCAACCTATGCTTATGTTGCCGGACCTTCTGAAATAGCGTATTTTTCCCAATTAAAGGAAACATATGAGGAATTCATGATAGAAATGCCGCTCATTTATCCCCGGTTTGGAGCTACTATTGTTGAAAATAAGGTTTTGAGTGTTCTGAAGAAATATAATTTAGAAATTCTGGATCTGAGGTCTCCTCAGTCCTTAACCAAAAGACTGGCAAAAATAGAGACGGCCTCTTTGTTCAACTCTGGAAGAAGGGAGATCTCAGAAATCTTTTCTGGAATTGAAAAGGTTACTACTGAAATCGATGCCACTCTAAAGGATACCTTTCAGGCATCACTGAGGAGAGTGTCAAGGGAAATGAGTCTTCTAGAGGATAAAGTTGTCAGGAATCAGAAAAGACAAAACATTGTTGTTGAAAATCAAATAAACAAAGCTGCCCACAATATTTTTCCTCTCAAGGACTTGCAGGAAAGAAAACTCAATGTACTGGAATACCTTATAAAGTTTGGCCAAGATTTCTTAAGAGTTGTGTATGGTGAATTTTCAAAGGCAAATTATGGCGCACATAAAGTAATAAGTTTCCAGTCTTAAAAGAAACTTAAGCTCTATGATCTTGAGGCATATCTTGTTTAATTGTGTTATTGCCAGATTAATGATCTTGCAAAAGCGAAAGAGGAAATGAAGATCGGAATAGTTTGCTACCCAACTTTTGGTGGAAGTGGAGTTCTTGCTTCTGAGCTCGGACTTAACCTGGCCAAGGAACATGAGGTTCATTTTATCTCCTATGCCTGCCCGGTCCGATTACAAGCACATAATGACAGAGTAATCTTTCATAAAGTTGATGTCCCTCCCTATCCCTTATTTGAGTATAGTCCTTATACCCTGGCTTTGACTTCAAAAATAATCGATGTCATGGAGCATCATCGCCTGGATATAATTCATGTTCACTACGCAATTCCCCATGCTACTTCTGCCTATCTTGCCAAGAAAGCTCTTCATGGTAAAGTAAAAATTGTCACCACTCTCCATGGGACAGACGTATACCTGCTCGGGCTAAATCCCTCATATAAGTCGATTGTTGAGTTTAGCATGGAAAACTCCGACAGTTTAATCGCTGTCTCTGAGTTTTTGAAAAAAGAAACCTTGGAAAAATTTAGCATTACCAGACCCATCGCGGTTATACCTAACTTCGTAAACCCGGAGAAGTACAAAAGAATAGGCAGAGGTAAAGAGAAGATAATCTGCCACATTTCCAACTTCAGACCTCTTAAAAGGGTAGCAGATGTTGTTCAGATCTTTGGTATGATAGTCAAGGAAAGAGATTGCCGGCTTTATCTAGTTGGAGAGGGACCAGCCAAGCATCCAGCTCAAAGACTGGTGGAAAAACTGGGGTTGAAAAAGAAAGTCTGCTTTCGGGGTAACATAGGCGATGTCTCCAAAATTTTGGGGAAATCTAACCTTTTCTTACTCCCATCACAGCAGGAAAGCTTTGGCCTTGCTGCCCTGGAGGCTATGAGCTCAGAGGTCCCTGTGGTTGCCACCAGAGTAGGAGGACTGCCAGAGGTAATCCGCCATGGAAAGAATGGCTATTTAGCCAAAGTAGGGGATTTAGACACCATGGCAGAATGCTGTCTGAAAATTCTAACTAATGAGGGTTTAGCAGAAAAAATGGGAAGAGAGGCAAGGATGAGAGTTTTGGAAAAATTTACCACCGAGAAGGTCGTTCCCCAATACGTCTCACTGTACAAAAAGATCTTGGTCTCTTAAAGCATGGGAATTCTCTACTTTCGGTGCTTAAAAAACGGGAAAAAAATTTCTTATTAAAACAGAAGGCATTCAAGGCTCGTATGAAGAAAATAGATATCTTAGCCTTTGGGGCACACTGTGATGATGTAGAACTAGCCTGCGGGGGTTTCCTTTTAAAGATGAAGGAACTAGGGTGGACAACAGGGATAATAGACCTTACCCGAGGAGAGATGAATTCTAAGGCAACTCCTGAAATTATTGCCGAGGAGGCATCGAAAGCAGCTAAGATTTTAGGAGCCGATCTGAGGAGAACTTTGGACCTGGGAGATGCTAGAATTGAGGACACCTATGAGAACAGAGTTACAATTTCCAGAATAATCCGAGAACTTCAACCAAATCTTGTCCTCGCTCCCTGCTGGAAGGATCGACACAATGATCACCGCATGGTAGGATGGTTAGTGAGAAATTCAAATCTTTACTGTCGCCTGGAAAAACTTAATATCCCCTTTCCTCCTCATGGTCCCCAACTTTTCCTCTTTTACTTATTGCACGATTATTCTTCTCCTACTATAGTCATCGATATTACTCCATATTACTCTAAGAAAATGGAGGCTATTGAAGCATATCGCTCTCAGTTTGGGCAGAAAGCAGCTAAAATGGAGGTTCGGACTATCGGAGCAAGGGATTACTTTTTTCACATAGAAGCGCGAAATCAATTCTATGGTTCCTTAATTAATGTAAAGTATGCCGAGGCCTTCCTCGTGGAAGGTCCCCTAAATGCCGAGGTTCTTTCAGATCTATTTCATGTTCAATCTCACAAAACTAGATAAGAACAAAAAAAGAGAAAATGTTTATAAAAAATAATAGAAACCAAGCGTTAGTGGATAACCTCATTCAGTTAAAGAAACAGAGAAATGCCGTTATCCTTGCTCATAACTATCAGTTAGGTGAGGTGCAGGACATGGCAGATTTTGTGGGCGATTCTTTAGATTTAAGTCAAAAAGCAGCCAAAACCGAGGCGGAGGTAATTGTCTTCTGCGGAGTCCACTTTATGGCGGAGACCGCCTCTATTCTTTGTCCGGATAAGATCGTTTTATTACCTGAGGTAAATGCTGGCTGCCCTATGGCGAATATGGTAACGGTGGAAAAGCTAAAAGAGAAAAAACAAAAATATGGCCATCCCTATGTGGTATGTTACATCAATTCTACCGCTGAAGTCAAGGCAGAGTCTGATATTTGCTGTACCTCAGCCAATGCGGTAAAGATTGTTAGCGGACTCGATCGAATGAGGAAAGTCTTATTCATCCCCGATCAATACCTGGGCCATTATGTCTCTAGTGAGGTGGGAAAAGAGATAATTCTCTGGCCTGGTTATTGTCCCACTCACCTTAGAATTCTTCCTCAGGATATTACGAGGCTGCGAAAAGAACATCCTCAGGCCAAGGTAATAGTTCATCCGGAATGTAGACCAGAGGTAATTTCTCTGGCTGACGAAGTACAAAGTACGGGGGGAATGTGCCGATATGCTAAAACCACCGAAAACAATGAGATCATCGTGGGAACAGAGTTAGGAATCATCCACCGGCTACGTAAGGAAAACCCCGAAAAAAAATTTTTCTCTGTGTCTGAACAGGCTATTTGTCCTAATATGAAGCTCATCACTCTGAAGAAGATTGTCTGGTCATTAAAAGAGATGCAGTATCAAATTAAGGTTCCCGCTAGGATAGCTAAGAGGGCAAGAAAGGCTGTTGATAGAATGCTGAAATTAAGATAAGAAATTGCTAAGGAGGCGATGAAAGATGGGGATGGCGAGATTAAAGTATGCTCAAGATGTGGAGAGTGTATCTATATATTTAATGAAGATAGCTTCCGAATCTGTCCCAAGTGCACAGATGTTGTTAGCTACCATCAGGGGGAGGATTAAGGGAGGTGAGGTAAGTGGCAAAGATAGCTGATGATATTACCGGACTGATAGGAAAAACTCCTCTGGTTAGATTAACCAGGATTGCCAGGGGCCTGGAAGCAGAAGTAGTAGGAAAGCTTGAATCTTTTAACCCCTGCGGGTCGGTGAAGGACCGAATAGGCCTTTCCATGATTGAAGCAGCAGAGAAGAAAGGTCTCGTCAATGAGGATACCATCATTGTTGAACCAACCAGTGGCAATACTGGCATTGCTTTAGCCTTTGTGGCGGCTGTAAAAGGTTATAAATTAATCCTCACTATGCCTGACACTATGAGTATTGAGAGAAGGAGCTTGCTCAGGGCTTTTGGAGCAGAACTCATCTTAACCCCTGGTTCGGAAGGAATGAGGGGAGCTGTGAGAAAGGCGGAAGAGCTAGCCAGCAACAACCCCAGGGTCTTCATCCCCCAACAGTTTAAGAATCCAGCTAATCCGGCTATACACCGCCAAACTACGGCTAAAGAGATCTGGGAGGACACCGATGGCAGAATAGATATACTGGTAAGTGGTGTAGGCACAGGGGGAACCCTTACCGGCGTGGCCCAAGTAATAAAGAAAAAAAAGCCTGATTTTAAGGCAGTGGCGGTAGAGCCGGCTGAATCAGCCGTTCTTTCCGGCGAATCACCAGGACCCCACAAGATTCAAGGAATCGGGGCTGGCTTCATCCCAGAGGTATTAGAGGTAGGATTAGTCGACGAGGTTATCAAGGTGAAAAGTGAGGAGGCGATTATTACCGCCCGCAGATTAATTAAGGAAGAGGGTATCTTAGCCGGGGTCTCCTCAGGAGCGGCAGTCTTTGCCGCATTAAAGGTGGCCAAAAGAGCTGAATCGAGAGGAAAACTGATTGTGGTCATATTACCTGATACCGGGGAAAGATACTTAAGTACGGAACTATTTAGCGGATAGGGAGGAAAAAGTGGCAAAGACACTGGCTGAAATTAACGAGAAGATAAAGAAGGGTAAGGCGGTAGTGGTGACCGCAGAAGAGATCATTGATCTGGTGGACGAAAAAGGAATCAAGAAAGCTGCCCAAGAAGTCGATGTGGTGACCAGCGCCACCTTTGGACCCATGTGCTCATCAGGCATCTATCTTAATATTGGACATTCCAAACCCAAGATTAAGCTAGGGGGAGGCAAGGCTTATCTCAATGAGGTCCCTGTTTACACAGGTATTGCGGCGGTAGATTTTTACCTCGGGGCTACGGCTCTTCCCGATGATGACCCGAGGAACAGAGTCCATCCGGGAGAGTTCAAATATGGGGGTGGGCACGTTATTGAGGATCTGGTGGCTGGAAAGGATGCGAAATTGGTGGCCACCACCTATGCAACGGACTGCTACCCCCGGAAGAGTCTTGAGACCTGGATTAACTTGAAGGATGTCAATGAAGCGGTTCTTTTTAATCCCAGGAATGCCTATCAAAATTACAATGTGGCGGTGAATCTTTCGGGCAGGGTCATCTACACCTATATGGGCATTCTTCAACCCAATCTGGGCAATGCCAACTACTGTAGTGCCGGTCAGTTATCACCCCTTTTCAACGATCCTTATTATAAAACCATCGGGGTGGGAACAAGAATTTTCCTGGGAGGGGGAGTGGGTTACGTAGTCTGGCAGGGTACCCAGCATAACCCTACTGCTCCCAGGACAGAGAAAGGCGTGCCTAGGTCTTCTGCCGGCACCATTGCCGTGCTGGGGGATTTAAAGCAAATGAGTTCCGAGTGGCTGAAGGGAACGAGTATGACTGGATATGGGGTGACCTTAAGCGTGGGAATCGGCGTTCCCATCCCTATCTTAAACGAGGAGATACTTTTATACACGGCTGTTAAGGATGAGGAGATTCTTGCCCAGATAGTAGATTACAGTGAAGCCTATCCTCAGAGAAAATCAGGCAGTTTAGGTGAGGTAAGCTACGCCCAGCTTAAAAGTGGTAAGATCGCCGTTCAGGGGAAAGAAGTTCCCACAGGTTCACTTTCCAGCTACGCTAAGGCAAGGAAGATCGCCAGCCTACTTAAGGACTGGATAAGAAAAGGGGAATTTCTCTTAACTGAACCGGTTGAGCTTCTCCCCTCAGTAGAATCAGGTATAACCTTTAAACCCCTTAAGGAAAGACCGATAAAGTAATGGAAGAACAAAAGTTATCCCGGGAAAAAAGGAGTCAGGAGATGCTAAAGAAAAGATTAGTCTTGACCTTTCCTCAAACCTTGGTTGAGGAACCCATCACCTATCGATTGATAAAAGATTATGATCTGGTGGTAAATATCTTGAGAGCTCGAATCAGCCGGGAAGAGGAAGGGCGACTGATAATAGAAATAAGCGGTGAAAAAGAGGCTCTTGATAAAGGATTAAACTATCTTAAAAAGATAGGAGTTGCTATTCAGCCTCTAGCCAAGGATGTAAGATGGCTTGAGGATAGATGCACCCATTGTACTGTATGTGTTCCCCTTTGTCCCACAGAAGCCATCGTAGTCGATCGGGAAAAGATGGAGATCTCTTTTGATAAAGACAGGTGCATCGTCTGCGGAGCATGTATTCCTGCCTGTCCTTATAAGGCAGTCGAGATTTTATTTTAAAAAGGAGGCCATGTATGCCAGCGAAAAAAAAGATTTTTGCCCCGGTGGGAGAGACAGAAATAACCAGGGCTATTGTGGACGAGTTTAGTAAACAGTTTCATAAATATGTGGAAAGTGATTGTCTCATTGTAGGCGGCGGACCGAGTGGTTTAATACTGGGAGCCGAGGTTGCTAAAGAAGGAAAAAAGGTACTTATCGTTGAAAGGAACAATTACCTCGGGGGTGGATTCTGGCTTGGCGGATATTTAATGAACAAAGTAACGGTGAGAGAGCCTGCTCAAGAGATTTTCTCTGAACTGGGGGTACCCTTTGATGAAGTTAGCCAGGGATTATATGTAGCAGACGGACCCCATGCCTGTTCCAAGCTCATCGCTGCTGCCTGTGATGCCGGGGTGAAGTTCGCTAATATGACAATTTTTGATGATGTAGTTTTAAGAGAGAACAATCGAGTGGCTGGGGTAGTGGTCAACTGGACTGCCGTACAGGCCCTACCTCGTCAGATTAGCTGTGTTGATCCGGTGGCTCTGGAGAGTAAAATGGTAGTGGATGCCACAGGCCACGATGCCTGTGTGGTAAAAAAATTGGAAGAAAGGGGTCTAGCGAAGACCAGAGGATTTGGAGCCATGTGGGTGGAACAGTCCGAGGACCTAATAATCGAGCATACCGGTGAGGCGCATCTGGGCCTGGTCGTAGTAGGAATGGCTGTCTCTACCACCTACGGGCTTCCCCGAATGGGTCCTACCTTTGGAGCAATGCTTCTTTCCGGAAAAAGAGGAGCAGAGACCGTCTTAAATAAGTTAGAGTAACAAATGTTCTCCTCCGGAATTCATCTTCCCTCTTTCGTTTATCTCTACCATGGGGCAGAAACGGAGAGCCTAAATCTTGAGGAAATAGCCAGAAAACTTGCCGCCTCTACAATGCCCACTGGCAGGAAGACCTCATTCAGGCTCAACTTACCAGCAAAACTGATTTCTGCCGAGAGCATCAAAAAATATTAACCCGCCTGGCCAGCAGGTGAGATCCTGCCACATCAGCATTACTTCCTCACCACATCCAGTTCTACCCAAAACACACCTTTTTACAGCCATAAACTCTCTATTTTCGCACTTTCTTTTATTCCTAATAAGAGAGACCACACACTGTCCTCTCTTTTTCTTCTCTCCCTCTCTCCCTCCCTCCCCTCTCTTGTCCTCCCCCCGCTTGGCGTTGCTTACTCTTTGCCACACCATGAATAATCCCCTCGTTGACCTTTAATTCTATGGATCCTCCTGGATCAGACTTCTGTAGAAAATGGCTACATTCGTCTTTCAGATTTTAAGCCCGAGGCGGCTAAGGAAAAACGGCCTGTTAAGGGCCTGTTTTTGTTTTGGGCTCAGTCCTTCTGTTTAGGCACCGAGGATTGAACAAGTTAGGCACCGGAAATTGGACCAAGGAAGCACCAAATATTGGAGAGGCTAAGCGTCGAAGGTTGGACGGATAAGGCACCGTAGACTGGAGGAGGGACGGGTGCCGTAGATTGGACGGTTTTGGGTGGAAAGTGGCTTGTCTGGCGGATTTTTGGGTTTCGGTTAAAGGGTTCGGTGTTGGTGTGGAGAGTTGTGGTGTTGGGTTTTGGTGTTGCTGGATAGGTGTGTTTGGGTTGGTGGTTGAGGTTTTGAGGAGTAATTCAAAAATCTATTTGATTGTTTTTGTCTCGATTACAGGTGAAACACGTGAGTCGGATATTGTGTTCCTCTGAACTACCACCTTTAGAGATAGGGATAATATGGTCAAACTCTATTTCGTCGTCCTTCAAGTGTTTTCCACAGATTTGGCAAGTGTAATTGTCTCGTCTTGCAACTCTAATTTTCGTTTTAAAGGGTATATACCTTCCTAATTTTTCGTCTTTCCTTTGTCTCGGTAAACGGTTCGTTCAAAAAGAAAACCGGACACATATGTCCGTATTTTGTGCAGCCACGCTCAAGCTGTTCTTGACTTAATTTCTCGGGATAATCTCTTGGATTGAAATTTTTGACTTCTTCCTCGAAGAATTTTCGGCGTTGTTCGTCATATACTCCCTTTGCTAGTTGTTTTTTAAGGAATTCGTTGTGTTCTAAGGTTTCTTGTCTAGTGGAGGGTACCAATGGGAATTGTTCAACTAAGGGACCGTAAGGGCAGTATTTGAGTTCCCAACACGGCTTGCAAACTTGTTTCGTTCGCCGGTCCCAGTCTTTTTTCACGATTTTATCGTCGGTATCTGGAGCAAAACCAAGTAATACCTTTATACCGGGTGAGAAGCCCATGATAATGCACCTCCTTAATTGCCTATATGAGGCAATACATTGTCTCACGGAATTTTTTGGCCTTTTGCATCGACTTGTTTTCGGAAATAGGCTGTGAGATTATTTTAGCAGGAGAAGGAAGAGCGTCAAAGCAGCTCTTATTACCAGATATGACGCTGCAACAATTGTTGGTTTTCTGCGTCTCTATCTATAGAGGGTATTAGGCGAAATGCGCTGACATGGGTTGTTTAAATTGTGGTGATTTGTAGTGGTGACTTGTCTCGAGTGGAACCGAGGGAAGGCGAAGTGGCGTTCTCCTTTAGTGGAAGCGGAGAAGTGGTAGTAGTGGTGGTGGCCCTTGACAAAGGAAAATTAGAGAGTATGCTAAAAAATGGGAGTTCTGAAGGCCTTTTCAAGAAAGAATTTCAGCGAGGGGGACTTGACAATTATACAAAAAATGATATAATTATAATTGCAGGATGGATCAATCTCATTCTCGGGATTCTCGTCCTGTTATCAACCGCCCGTTGAAAAAGACGGGCGTTTTTTTTAAGGTCGTTCAATATAAGATTGTAATTTCTTCAAATCAAAATATTTATTACAACTTGCAATAAGCTCTTTCGAAATATGATGCTTCGTTGAAACCACTATAACTTTTTTACCTTTCCCCCTAAGCAATCTTACTAAATAATTAAAATCACTATCCCCAGAAAACAACACTAAAGCATCATACTTGTGAGACAACAAAAACATATCCAGAGCTATCTCTACGTCGAAATTAGCCTTGCACTTCTTGAGTTTACCGCTCACCTTAATATTCTTTAGTGGCTTAGTAACAAGCTTAAATCCCATTTTTTTCAATACAACAAAAAATTTATCTTGAGCTGGGTCACCAAAGCGCGGACAGTAATATCGAACACCTACTAACCGCGTATTATTCTGAAAATATCGATATAACCTCTTATAATCCACCCGCCAACCTAAAGACTTCAATGACTGTTCCAGATTAGCAGCATCAATACAAACAAAAACTTTACCCCTAACAAATTCAGCCATCACCACCACCAAGACTCAATTTAATCTCCTATAAACCCCCCTCGCTCGGGATCCTCATTTTTATCCTTCCCAACATTTACTCCCTTATTTTACTTCCTCACTCACCTCTCCTAATCTTGTAATATGTCGTATATTCATCTCGTTTTTTCTCCCAAAGGTCTCTCACCTTGACACGTAAAATCCCTGCAATATAACGCCTCCTGTGAGGAGAGGGAATCACATAACCATTCTCATAACTATGTCAATATAACGCTACCTATTCAAAATATGGAAAAGGAAAACCAGGAGAAAAAGAAGAGACATGATCAGAGAAAGTATTAGGCAGTTTTTGAATGGGTGGTAGCTAAATCGGGCGAGAAAAATATACTAGCCCAGAATTGGATTTTGAGACGATTTGAGCGCAATGAATCTGTTTCATATCTTCCGTTTATATAGACTTTATCCTCTTCTTTCTCCGTCGTCTATCCTACCGTCCTCTATTTCCCCTTTCTCATCTTTTCCCTCTAATAGTTTTCTTTTTTCCTTTGGGTTTAAACGTAGATAGGCCCAAGCCGAAAGTAGTTCTTCAATAAAATGTTCCCACATCTTAGTTTGTCTCTAAAGATTGACTCCCCATCTACTGGGAGTTCATTTATTTTACGCCCCTGTATGCAGCCTAAAATTAGCCCATTTCAAAAAGTAAGCTAAATTGCACGATTTTATTCTCAAAATAGGCTCATAAGAGCCTCATACAGAGAATCTTAGAGGGTGCCGCCTCTACAATGCCCACTGGCAGGAAGACCTCATCCAGGCTCAACTTACCAGCAAAAATGATTTCTGCGTACAACATGAAAAAATATTAACCAGTCTGACCGGCAGGTAAGATCCTGCCACATCAGCATCATCTTCTCACAATATCCAGGCCTACCCAAAACCCGTCTTTTTACGACCATAAACCCTCTATTCTTCCACTTTATTTTACTCCTGATAGAAAAAATATATATATAACCTCTCCTCCTTGCCTACTCTTCGCGGAATAAATGATTGCCTCATTGGCCTTTAATTTTGTGAATCCCCCTAGATCAGGCTTCTCTAAAAATATGAATGACATAAGAAATACAAATAATTGATGTATAAAAAAGGGGCGTGTCAAATCATTTAACCCCCTAACCCAATTGGAGGTGGTTGAATCATATAATTTAAAGAAAATTATATGAAGGAGGGGAAGATGCCCTTGGCAAAGTTAAAGGTTCGAAAATTTTAGCTTCTCTTATTATTCAGAAAAGGTTTCGTAAGAGACTATTGTCTCCAATGGTTTGCGTGATTTTAACCCACCGGCTTCAGCAGGATACCCGATTGGCAAAAGGGCAACGACCATGTATTGCTTGGGAATATTGAGAATCCGTTTAACTTCCGCCTGGGAGAAAGCACCAATCCAGCAGCTTCCCAACCCTTCTTCCACAGCGGCTAAAGTCATGTGATCCACGGCAATGGCAAGGTCTACTGGATAGCTGTGAACTCCACACATCATAATATGGTCTGTGCGAAGGGCTACTGCAGCAATAACAACCGGAGCCTCGCCCACAAAGCTCTGATCTCCGGCTGCCCGGGCCAGCTTTTTCCGTAACTCAACATCCCGGACCACTACAAATTTCCAGGGCTGCCGATTAGAAGCAGAGGGGGCTAATCTTGCTGCCTCAAGGACCCTTTTTAGTTTTTCCTCTGGAATGGGCCTATCCTCATAAGCTCGAACACTTCTCCTTTTTTCAATAGCTTCTCTTACTTCCATTTTCTTCTCCCTCCCATCTTTTGTGTAAGTGAGGCAAGTTAATAATTCATTATTGATATTTACTGATGAATGTCTTCCACAGAAGGGAAAGATCATCCCCCTTTAACTGGATAGTCCTATCATCCAACCTGTTTACCCCGCTTATCTTAGACGCCTTTTCGGCAGAACGCGTCTCATAAAATTCTAGCTTTATTTCATAAGGGGAGAGAACTTTGTAGGGAGTGAACCCATCTATTCTTTCCACAGCAATTTTTGCCCTCTTCCTTATAATATCCTTCGTCGTTGAAGGTGGTAGGCAAACCGCCCCCTCTTTACTTATGGCATACTTGACCACGGCCTTTTCCACGTGTTTCAATAGTTTTTCAGCCTCTTCTACTCCTTTAGAATCAGCGCTTACCATAATCAGTGGAACTCCAAAAGTACCGGCAATGGCTGCCTCAAGGCCGATCTCGCCCATCAATACCCCATTTAGATAAAGGCTTTTCATATCAAGAGCATAGGTATGAGGTAAAAGAGCTCCTTTTGTCTCGGCCATGGCATGGTATCCCACCATCATCATCCCCCGATAGCTCGTATTAAGTCCTAGCTCCGGGGGAACTACATGGGGATTACCCATAACGATCTTTGCCCTGGGATGAAGCTCATTTAAAATAACATTTATCCCATAATAGTGCATATCATACACCACAATTTCTGTTGCTCCCCCCTCAAGAGCACCCTCAATGGCTGCATTAAGATCGGACATCAAAAGCCTTCTTGCCTCTTCATATCCATCACTTCCCGGCCTTGCCTGTCTCTCAGAACTCACTACCCCCGTTACCCCCTCAAGATCAACCATAATGTAGATTTTCATTGCTTTTTACTCCTTTACTTGATGATGCTCTCCCTTGCTTTCTCCAAAGCCTCTTTGGCTTGATAGGAACTCCTTACAAATGGAGAGGCTGCCACACAGGAAAAACCCAAGGATCGGCCTATAGTCTCATATTCTTTGAATTTTCTAGGCTCTACAAACTCTTTTACCTCAAGATGTTCAGCAGATGGCCTCAGATACTGACCCACGGTGAGAATATCACAACCGACTTCTCTTAAATCCTTCATTACTTCAACCACTTCGCCAAAGCTCTCCCCCAGGCCCACCATCAGTCCAGATTTAGTATAAATACCCGAGTTCATCTCTTTGCTTCGTCTCAAAAGCTCAAGTGACCTTGAATAATCAGCCTTTGGTCTTACCGTTATATAGAGGCGGGGAACTGTCTCCAGATTATGGTTCAGAACATCAGGCCTTGCCCCTATCACTACTTTAAGGGAGGATAGAGAGCCCTTAAAATCGGGGATTAAAACCTCGATCCTGATCCCGTTCTTGTTGATTCTTCTTATTTCTTTTATGGTTCGAGCGAATTGGCTGGCTCCTCCATCTGGTAAATCATCCCTGGTCACCGAAGTTATAACCACATACCTTAAGCTGAGCCTATTTACCGCCCGGGCTACATTCTCAGGCTCAGAAAGATCAAGGGGAAGAGGGTCCCCCTTCTCTACCGCACAAAATCGACAATTCCTAGTACATCTATTCCCCAGGATCATAAAAGTGGCTGTTTTTTTAGCAAAACATTCGCCTATATTGGGACACCTTGCTTCTTCGCAGACGGTGTGAAGGGAAAGACTGCGAAGAAGATGCTTCATCTCCTGAAGAACCTCTTGTTTAGGGGCTCTTTTCTTGATCCAGGGAGGCAAACTCATTTTCTACCATCCTACCGAATAAATAATCATTCCTACTCCCAGGCAAAATATAAGATTAAACGTAACTGTTCACCGCAAAGATCGCAGAGATGAATCAAAAAGAAAAACTTAACAAGATACACCTCGCGACGCACAGAGTTTAAAGTTTCAAGGAGTCAGGGGTTCAAAGATAAATCCTCCAATCCTCTACCTCTTCTAATGCTTTAATCCTCTTTCCCTCAAGTTATCATCGGCATTTAAATAGAAATGTCAAATGTTGAGACCTGACCCCTATATAATGTATGAAAAATGGAATTTTGGCAAGTCCGACCTGGAAATTGGAAAAAGAAGAGGTGTTTGACAAGATCAGGCAATAGGCTAGAATTACCCCATCTTGAGAGAAAAAAGGGGTCTTTGTGGAGGAAAAACTAGCCAGCCTCAAAAGGATCTTATCTAACATGGAAAGCGTTCTCATCGCTTTCTCCGGGGGAGTGGATAGTACTTTCCTTCTTAAGGTTGCTCATGATGTGCTTGGAAAAAAGATAGTAGCAGCCACAGCCAGCTCAGAGACTTATCCAGTTTGCGAACTGGAGGCAGCCAAGAAGATAGCTCGAAAATTGGGTGTTAAGCATCTCATCATCCAGACAGAGGAGCTATCGAAGCAGGATTTTGTCAAGAACTCTCCTCAAAGATGCTATTTTTGCAAACGAGAATTATTTTCCAGATTAAATAAGATAGCCAGAGGACAAGGTTTAAACTATGTAGCGGATGCTTCCAATTATGATGACCTGGCTGATTTTCGTCCAGGGAGGCAGGCTGGGCAAGAACTCGGTATAAAAAGCCCTTTAAAGGAAGCCCATTTAACCAAAGCCGAAATCCGCAGCCTCTCTCATAAAATGAATCTACCTACCTGGAATAAGCCTTCTTTAGCCTGTCTAGCTTCTCGAATTCCTTACGGAACTAGAATCACCAGAGAAAAATTAAAAAGAGTTGACGAGGGAGAAAGATTTTTAAGAGGCCTGGGAATAAGACAGTTAAGGATAAGAGACCATGATGGGATAGCTAGAATCGAGGTACCCCACGAAGAAATGAGCTTATTCTGGCAGGGAAATATGGTTAGGCTGATAATCGATAAACTTAAAAGATTAGGATATACTTACGTTACACTTGATCTAGAAGGCTATCGCCCGGGAAGCATGAATGAGGTTTTAGAAAAAAGGTGAATCAGAGTGAAAGTAGACCGAATCAGACATCTACTGGAGGAAGTAAGATCAGGTAAGATAAGGGTAGAAGAGGCTTTAGAAAGGTTAAAAGTTCTTCCTTACCAGGATCTTGGTTTTGCTAAGATTGACACTCATCGAGAGCTGCGAAGAAACTATCCCGAGGTAATTTTTTGCCCGGGTAAGACTCCTGAGCAGATTGTCCATATTGCAGAGCGAATGAGGGAGAACAAATCAGAAGTTTTAGCTGTGCGAGTAAATAGAGAGATT
>Ga0209121_10003129_pt1 | contig 16217 bp, 12 predicted proteins | sample Cruoilmetagenom3_FD_187292 | JGI IMG/M metagenome (GOLD analysis project Ga0209121, IMG submission 187292) | Oil polluted marine microbial communities from Coal Oil Point, Santa Barbara, California, USA - Sample 3 (SPAdes) (version 2) | ecosystem: Environmental > Aquatic > Marine > Oil seeps ... | reverse complement strand
CTATAAGTTTAACATATATGTGAACCCCTCATGCGTTACAGCCAGCTTCGCGCCTTTCACCATGTGGCATTACACGGCGGGTTTTCCCGTGCCGCCGAGGCATTGCATCAGACCCAACCGGCCCTGTCGGATCAGGTGCGCAAGCTGGAACAGGCGCATGACACGCTGTTGTTTCATCGTGACCACAAACAGGTGCGCCTGACCGAAGCGGGCGAAGGCCTGTTTCGTCTGACCCGACAGTTCTTTGAGCTGGAAACCGGGATAGGTGAATATCTCAGCCATTCGCGGGCCTCGGTGCATGGAACGTTGCGCATCATCGCCGATTCAGCGCTGCATATAACCGACGCATTGGGCCGGTTTCAGACGGCCTATCCAAAGGTGTTCATATCGCTGAAAACCGGCAACACCGAAGAGGTGCTGACCCGGTTGCGCAATTATGACGCCGAAGTGGGTGTTGTCGGCAATCTGGAACCTGCCTCGGATTTGGTCTCGCATGAATTGGGCCGCACGCCGATTATCGCCATCGCAGCCAAAGACATGCTGCCCCCGACTGTAAAATCCCTGCGCTTTGATGACCTGCTGAACTGGCCTTTGGTGTTTCGGGAAAGCGGATCACACACGCGTCAAAGCCTTGAGAGCGAAGCAAAGCGGCGCAAGATCACCCTCAAACCCACCATTGCCGTGGACGGGCGCGAGGCGATGCACGCGGTGGTCGCCTCGGGTGCGGGTCTGGGGTTTGTGTCCGAGGCTGAATTTGGCCGCGATGCCAGATTGCGCAAAGTACCGATCACGGACCTGGATATTTCAATGACAGAAACTCTGGTCCATCTGAGCACACGATCAGACGTGCCGGTCATCCGCGCCTTCTTGCGCAGCGTCGAAAACATCTGATCGCGCCCGATCAAAAGAATATTACCGCATAAATTCACACATAACCCCTCAAACCGCTTGATAAGCATGCCGAATCTGTATTTGCTGCGCTTAAGCATTCCGGGGAGAAGCGCTTGCCCGACCGGCAAAACATATTGTTCGTGATTATTGATCAGCTTCGGGCCGATTGCCTGACAGGTGCGTTATCAGATCATGTGAACCTGCCAAACCTGCAAGCCCTGCGGCAGGAGGCCGTGACATTTGCCAACCACCATTCGGTTTGCAATCCGTGCGGCCCTGCGCGTGCGTCCATCCTGACGGCGCAATATGCGATGAACCACCGATCAACCCGCAATGGCACGCCGCTCACCCATGACACGCCAAATCTGGCCACCCAGTTGCGCAGCGCCGGCTATCTGCCCCTGCTTTATGGCTATAATGACTGCACCCGTGATCCCCGCGGGCTGGATCCGGCAGACCCGCAGCTGACCTCATACGAAGAAGTGATGCCCGGCTTTCATGAAGTGGTTGAAATGCGGCTGGAAACCTCCCTGCCCTGGCGCAGCGATCTGGCGGCCAAAGGGTATGACGTGTCGGATTACCCGGATGTGTACCGGGCGCGGGGGGATGATGTGACCGCCCCGGCATTATACAGCGCCGAGGACAGCGACACCGCTTTTCTGACCAACGCCATGCTCAGGGATTTGTCTCAGCGCGATCCCGGATGGTGTGCCCATATCACCTATATCCGCCCGCATCCGCCGCTGGTGGCGCCAGCGCCCTACAACACGATGTATGATCCTCAGGCGCTTCCGCCACCACATACAAACGGCAGCCGGGAAGATGCGCAGTCTGAGCATCCGTTCCACGATGTATCGCTGGAGTATCGCAAGGCGGCAGACTTCGTGGTTGGCTTTCCTGATCTTGAGGACACGCCAGAAAACATCGCCAAGCTGCGCGCCATCTATCTGGGGTTGGCCACCGAGGTCGACCACCATATCGGGCGGATCATTCAGTACCTGAAGGACAGCGGCCAATATGACGACACGTTGATCGTTGTCACCGCCGATCACGGCGAAATGCTGGGCGATCACCACGCCTGGGGCAAGATGAGCTATCACGCTGCGGCCAATCATGTACCGTTGATTATCCGTGACCCCTCAACCCCGGCGCAGCATGGGCTGAGGGTGGATCAACCCACCGAATCTATTGACGTAACGCCAACCATTCTGGACCTTTGCGGGGCGGCGATTCCGGACACGATGGATGGCCAAAGCCTGCGCGAATTTCTGGAAACAGGTGCGGCTGAGGACTGGCGCGATCACATTTTTTGCGAATTGGATTTTGGCGATCCAATTGAGCCAACTCTGTTTCAGCAGAGGCTGGGGATGAGCTGTGACAAGGCCAACCTGGCCATATTGCGCAGGGGCTCACACACGCTGGTGCACTTCAACGGAGGCTTGCCCGCCCTGCTGCTGGAAACATCACCATCCGGCGCCACGCAGGATCTAGCCGCGCAACCTGGGGCTGAAAAAGCAATTCTTGAGTTGTCACAGGCAATGTTAGACCACAGAATGACCTTTGCTGACGGCCGGTTTGCCCATACGATGGTTACCAGTCAGGGCGTTAAAACCACGCCACGGCACCAAAATTTGCCGGACCGCCCTTCGCGGCTGGCCAAGGTATTATGACGCACCCGGATGTCATGTATCAGTTACAAATTCCGGGCACATGTAGGGCTTCGATGCGGGGGTACGCCTCTGTCAGTCAAGCCCGAGGCAGTCACAGGGAGACGCTCAGCCTAGACAGCGTTAGGCGCGAAACGGCAAGTTCTGGATTATAATGATCGGGAAGCTCGCTCTATCGTGGAAATTCATCTGTTGCCTATGGTCAGGCACAGACAAACTGATGGGAAACGGACCCCGCAAAGCTGAAGTCCGACAACAGGAGAGAAAATGAAAAAGTATCTATTAAGTGGCGTAGCGCTTCTGGCCCTTCCGGCAGCAGCCTATGCCAATTGCCCCGCCATCAGCGTTGCTGATATGGGCGGTGTTGCTGGTGGGGCCTACCCACAGCAGTATGATCTGGGCGAATTTCAGGAAGCAGCCGACTGCACCATGGAATTTTCCGAGCACCCCGAGATTGCCAAACTGAACGGCATGATTGTCGGCAATGGCGATCTGGGCGGCGTGGCTGATCGTTTGCCATCCGAGCCTCTGGTGGTGGTGCCTTATGAAAGCGCCGGTAAATACGGCGGCACTCTGGACGTTCTGTCAAACGCGACCGAAGCGGGCACATCCGACTTCTTGTCGGTGCGTCACGTCAACCTCGTGCGTTACTCGGATGACCTGCAAACCATCGTGCCAAACGTTGCGAAGTCCTGGGAATGGAATGATGATTTCACCCAACTGACGTTCACTCTGCGTGCCGGTCACAAATGGTCGGATGGTGCGCCATTCACCAGTGCCGATGTGGCGTTCTGGTACAACAACCTGATGATGGACACGAATATCTTTGAAAAGCCCAAAGATTACGCGACCGTTGCAGGCCAGCCGATGACGTTGGAAACACCTGATGACGTCACTGTCATCTTCAACCTGCCTGCCCCCAAGCCGGGCTTGCTGGCGCATTTCGCCACTCACTTTGCCCAAGGCTTCCAGCCCAAGCATTTCCTGGGTCAGTTCCACCCCGAGGTGAATGCCGATGCGGATGCGTATGCACAGTCGTTGGGTTTTGAAAACGGTTATGACGCGATCAAGGCCTATTGGGGCAACTCGGACTGGACGGACACGCCCTCACCGATGCTCAGCAAGCCTGATCTGGTTGGCGGCCTGCCCAAGGCAACCCACCCGACGCTGGAAAGCCACATCTATGTGACTGACACCACCGAGGGTCGTCACCTGGTGGCGAACCCCTACTTCCACCAGGTTGATACAACCGGCCAGCAGCTGCCTTATATCGGCGAGCAGGACGAAGTGTATATCAACGACAATGAGGTGCGTATCCTCAAGCTGGTCAACTCCGAAGTGGACTATAAGTCGCAGTCACTGCAATTGGCGTCCGCGCCGCTGCTGCTGGAAAACCAGGAAAAGGGCAACTACACCGTTGATCTGAAACCTGAAATCACCATGGGTGTGTTTGGCTTTAACGTCACCCACGAAGACGAAGCCAAGCGCGCCGTCTTTGGCGATGTGACGTTCCGCGAAGCGATGTCTCTGGCGATCAACCGCGCCGAGCTGAACGAAGTCGGCTTCTTTGGTCAGGGTGTTGGCAAACAGTATGTTGGCTTCTCGCCGCTGCCTGAATTTGCTGATCCCGCCATGGAAAGCTACATGGCTGAGTTCGACAAAGCCGGCGCTATGGCCCGTCTTGACGAACTGGGCATGGCCGACACCGATGGCGATGGCATGCGCGAGTTGCCCAACGGCGACAAGCTGGTGCTGAACCTGAACTACTCGACCCAAGGTATTGCCGGTCAGACCGTTGAACTGGTCAGCCAGTATTGGGCCGATGTGGGCATCCAATCCACCGTGAAAGAGGTGACACCGGACGAATATCGCTCGGCACAATCCTCCAACAAGCTGGACGTTGCCATGTGGCGCAAAGGTCAGCCCGTTGCCATCGTACTTGGCAACAACGAACTGTGGGTGCCTCCGTTTGAAAACTACTTTGGTAACCGCAACGGTATGCTGTGGGCCGAATGGGTTGATAGCGATGGCGCAGCAGGTGTTGAGCCACCAGAAGACGTGAAGCAGCTGATTGCTGACATCAACGCCTTCCAATCGGCTGATCAGTCCGGTGCAGAATATGCCGAACTGGGGGCTCGTATGGTCGACACCATGACCAAGAACCTGTTCTTCATTGGTACGGTCAACGCACCTGCGCCGATCTATCACAACAACAATCTGAAGAACTTCACCGAGTTCAAAACCCAGAGTTATGAGTACTACCGGACCTATCCTTACCGGGCCTCGCAGTGGTATCTGGACGAATAATCGGATTACTCTGATACTATTGATCCGGGCGGCACGCCTGCCCGGATCACGCCTAAACGTACGACCTAACTACCTATTCAAAAAACGGGACGTGGGCCAACCACGCCTGATTAAAGACAGGGATGGAAGATGCTGCAATTCGGCAAGTTCGTGATCACCCGCGCCATCATGGCGTTGATCACCCTCGTTATTGTCTCTCTCGTGGTGTTTTCCTTGATGGAGCTGGTGCCCGGCGATTGCGCTGAGCGGTATCTGGCCTTCAAAAACACCCAAGGCTCTTCCATTCAGATCGCAAATGAGCTGACGGCAGAACGCATCCGCCTCGGCCTGGATCGCCCGTTCCTGACCCGTTGGGTCAGCTGGATCGGCGGCGCATTTCAGGGTGACTTCGGTGACAGCTGCATTCTGCGCGTCAACATCGCCCAGCTTCTGGGCTCAAAATTCTACATCTCGCTGGGCCTGTGCCTGGCGTCACTGGCACTGGCCTATGCCATCGCAATCCCGGTTGGCATCATCGCCGCCGCCTCCTCAAACGCCGCGCTGAACAACTCCTTGCGGCTGTTCAGCTATCTTGGTCTGGCCATGCCAAACTTCCTGCTGGCCCTGATGATCATGTTGATCGGCACGGTCTACTTCGGGGAAACGCTCACCGGGCTGTTTTCCAACGAATACCGCGATGCCGCGTGGAGTTGGGACAGGTTCGTTGATCTGATGAAACACGCCTGGCTGCCCATCTTTATCCTGGGTTGGTCGGCGACTGCCTTTGCCCTGCAAACCGTGCGCGCGCTGATGTCAGATGAGATCGGCAAGCTTTACGTCACCGCCGCCGCCGCGCGCGGTGTGTCGGGTGGCAAGCTGCTGTGGCGCTATCCCGCCCGTCACGCGTTGGGGCCGATCGTCAACAGCCTCGGCTTTGACCTCAACCGCATCTTCAACGAGCTGCCCATCGTGGCATTGATCCTCACCCTGACCGAGGGAGGTGCCTTGCTGATCGAGGCGCTGGCCCGATCAAACGACCAACAGTTGGCAGGGGCCATCATCTTCCTGCTCACCGCCTCTATCGTGACCCTCAACTTCTTTACCGACGTGTTGCTGGCCGTTCTTGACCCGCGCGTTCGCAAAAGCATCATCAGGTAAGCGCCATGACAGATCAAACAACAGACCCAACCGCCATGGACGCCGATCAACTGGCCAAAGAGGCGTATTTCACCGCCTCCCAAGGGCAACTTATCTGGGCGCGTTTCAAGAAACAGCGCGCAGCGATGATCGCCGCGAGCGTTCTGCTGGTGCTTGTCCTCTCGGGCATCTTCGCGCCGTTCCTGTCGCCCTATGACCCAACGATTGCGGGCAAAGACAAGGATTACACCAACGGCGCGCCGCAAATCCCCGAGTTCTGCGACATCAATGGATGTTCCCTGCGCCCCTTCGTGCATGCGGTTGAGCGTGAACGCTCCATGGCCACCAATTTCCGCTGGGTGACCAAGGTGAATGAGGACAAGCGCATCTATGTAGAGTTCTTCGCCGAGGGTTGGGAGTATAAGCTCTTTGGCTTTATCCCGATGGACACACATTTGTTTGGCTCGCCCGATGGGTTCATCCACATCTTTGGCACGGACCTCAGCGGCAAGGACATCTATTCGCGGACCCTGCATGCCATCTGGACCTCAATGAAAGTCGGCTCCATCGGGGTGTTCATTGCCTTCGTGCTGGCGCTGATCATCGGCGGCATATCCGGCTATTACGGAGGGTGGATCGACAGCATCTTACAGATGATCACAGATGCCGTGCGCACGGTGCCTGCCATCCCGCTATTCATGGCCGTCGCGGCCTTTATGCCGCCCGAATTATCGGCCGAGGCGAGGTTCTTTTATATATCGCTGATCCTTGGGTTCATTGGCTGGCCCACGTTGGCACGGCGGGTGCGCACGCATCTGCTAACCGAGCGCAATCAGGAATATGTGCTGGCGGCCCAACTGTGTGGCGCGCCTGCGGGCCATGTGATCCGGCGTCACCTGCTGCCCAGCTTTACCAGCTATATCATCGTCGATCTGGTGATTTCCTTTCCCTATATGGTGCTGTCAGAAACCGCGCTCAGCTTTATCGGGCTGGGGCTAAAAGACCCGGTCAATTCACTTGGCGTCATGCTGCAAAACGTCACCAGCGCCGATGTGCTGCTGAACTACCAGTGGTATTTCATCCCCGTCATCTTCTTCATCGCCTTGGTCATGGCCTTCGTCTTCGTTGGTGACGGGCTGCGCGACGCCGCTGACCCTTACTCGGATACCCACAAATGAGCGACCTGATCACAGTTCAAAATCTCACGCTGAAATTCCGCACCGATGAGGGGCTGATTACCGCCGTTGATGATGTCAGTTTCCGCGTCCGCAAAGGCGAGGTGATGGGCCTGGTTGGCGAGTCGGGATCGGGCAAATCCGTGACCGCCAAGGCGCTGATGCACCTGAACGCCAAAAATGCCGTCTACACGCCGGAAAGCAAAATCATCCTGCACACCGACGCCGGTGAGATTGACGTGCTGGCCCTGCGCAAAGCCGCCGAAATGAAGGTTGTGCGCGGTGGCGCCATCTCGATGATCTTTCAGGAGCCGATGGCCAGCTTTGCGCCCGCTATTTCCATCGGCAAACAGATGATCGAACAGCTGATGCTGCATTCGGATATGTCCAAAGCGCAGGCCAGAAAGCACTCAATCGAAATGCTTGATCGTGTCGGCATCTCGGACCCGGATAAACGTTTCGATCAGTTTGCGTTTGAGCTGTCGGGCGGGATGCGCCAACGCGCGATGATCGCGATGGCCCTTTCTACAAAGCCCAAACTGCTGATTGCGGATGAGCCGACGACAGCGCTGGACGTGACCATCCAGGCACAGGTGATCGACCTGATGAAGGATCTGGTCAAAGAATTTGATATGGGCATCATCTTTATCACCCACGATCTGGGTGTTGTGGCGCAGACGGCTGATTATGTCTCGGTTATGTATCTGGGCCGCTTGATCGAAAAAGGCCCGGTGCGCGAAGTGATCCGCGATCCGCGCCACCCCTATACCCAAGGCCTGATTGACGCCCTGCCCAAACTGGACGAGCTGGACAAACCTCTGACGCCCATCCCCGGTGATATTCCCTCGCCACTGGAACGGCCGCCGGGGTGTGTGTTCAACACCCGTTGTTCCAAAATCGTCGGGCCGCAGTGCACAACCGTGCTGCCACCTGACATCAAGGTAAGCCCGACGCACCGGGTCGCCTGCTACATTTACAAAGAAGAGGGCCAGGCATGAAAAATACTGGCATGAATGACGATATCCTGATCTCTGCTCGTGGCCTGTCTGTCGGGTTTCAGATTGGCAAAGGCATGTTTGATAAACGTGTCCTCAAGGCCGTGGACAAGGTGGATGTGGATATCGAAGCGGGGTCATTCTTTGGTCTTGTGGGCGAAAGCGGGTCGGGCAAAACCACCCTTGGCCGTGCCTTTCTGAAGGCCGTGCCAATCACCGAAGGAGGTGCGACCTATAATGACGGCGAGGTGGAACTTGACCTGGCCACATTGGACGGTGCCGAGCTCAAGGACTATCGCAAGCGTGCGCAGCTGATCTTTCAGGATCCATATGCCGCCCTGTCCCCGCGCATGACAGTGCGTGACATCATCGCTGAACCCCTGGAGGTTATGGGCCTCACCAAATCCCGTGCCGAAACAGATGAGCGCGTCCGCGAAATCGCCGCGAAATGCCGGTTGAACCTCGAACATCTGCGCCGTTTCCCGCATGCGTTCTCGGGCGGGCAACGGCAACGGATTTCCATCGCCCGCGCGCTGGTCTCTGGCCCCAAATTTGTTGTGGCCGATGAAAGTGTTGCGGCGCTGGATGTGTCTATTCAGGCCGACGTGCTGAACCTGCTAAAGGAATTGCAGCGTGATCTGGGCATCACATTCATGTTCATCAGCCATGATTTGTCTGTTGTCGCCCATACCTGCGATCATGTCGCGGTGATGTATCTGGGCCGTCTGGTGGAAAGCGCCCCCACGATGGAGCTGTTCAAGGCCCCGCGCCATCCCTATACCAAGGCGCTCTTCTCGGCCATTCCTTCGCTTGACCCGGATGATGACAAATCCGCGCAAAAACTGGAGGGGGAAATCCCCTCGCCCACCAATCAGCCATCGGGGTGCAAATTCCACACCCGCTGCCCGTTTGTGGTGGATCGTTGCAAGACCGAAGAACCCAAGTTGGAACACGCCGATGGCTCAGGGCACGAAGTATCCTGTCACCGTTGGAAAGAGCTGATGGAAAGCCACGCTCTGTAGAAAAGCGCCCCGGATTGCGCGGCAACGCGTTGTTTTTACACTCCCCAAAACCTTGCACAAACTAAGCGCAGTGAATCTGTGCGGGCGGGTATCGTGTGGTTTCACCTGACCCTGAAACACGGCCACGGGCCGCAAAAAGTGATGCAAGACCCACAATTACACATAAGTTTGACCAAATATGTGGAATATTAACTTGTTTGCGTGTGTGTTTGTTGCTTTATACTCATCCACCCGCCCAATTTGGGGCAATACACACAAAGTCGGCCACACGTTATGCCCATCATCAGCTTTTTGATCCATCTGATCGGCGCGACCATGTTGCTGCTTTTTGCCGTTCGCATGGTGCGCACAGGGATTGAACGTAGCTATGGCAACCGATTTCAGGCGTTGCTGACCAAGAACAATTCCAAGCTGCATTCGTCATTTATGGGCATGATTCTGGCCATGGTGCTGCAAAGTTCGGCCGCTGTCACCTTGCTGACGGCAGGGTTTGTCGGCACTGGATTGCTGGGCTTTGCCACGGCACTCGCCATTGTGCTGGGTGGCGATCTGGGATCGGCGCTGGTCATTCGCATTCTGTCGTTTGACCTGAACTGGCTGGTGCCAGTGTTGCTGGGAATGGGCGGCTGGCTCTTCATTAAGTCCCAACAGCGCAGCTGGCGGCAACTCGGCCGTATCCTGATGGGCATCGCCTTTATCCTGATTTCGCTGCGCTTCCTGCGTGAGGCGATGGATCCGATCCGTGACAGTGCCTTTCTGCCCGCCATCGCCAACTATCTGGCCTCGGACTATGTGACGGCCTTTTTGGTTGGCAGCGCGCTTGCCTTTGTTATGCATTCCTCAGTGGCCGCCATTTTGATGTGTGTCACGCTTGTGCAGATTGGCTCCATCCCCTTTGCCGCTGGCGTCTCGCTGGTGCTGGGGGCCAATCTGGGGGGCGCGCTGATCCCTGTCTGGCTGGCGCGTGGGCTAAATACCGCAGCCCGGCGTGTGACTTATGCCAATACTGCGGTGCGTGGTGGCTGGGCGATACTGGTGCTGTTTGCGATCAATATACTGCCCGTCGGCGACCTGTTGCGTAGCGCTGGCAGCGCCGAGATGCTGATCGCGGTACATGTGTCGTTCAACGCAGCACTTGTTTTGCTAACCTTGCCCCTGTTGCGATGGATTGAGCCGCTCTGCATGACCCTCCTGCCCAACCCCGTACTGGATGCCTTTGGCCCTGAGGGTGTCTTGCAGCCGCAATCAGCCCTCGACCTTGATACCATAGACCAACCGACCCTGGCGCTGGCCAATCTCAAACGCGAATTGCTGCGCATGAATTCTCTGGTTGAGGAAATGTTCGCCCCAATCCTGACAATCTATGAAACCGGCGACAAGGCGCATATCCGCGCCCTGCGTGCGGCGGATGATCATGTGAATGACTGCCTCTCAGGTATCCGTGATTATGTCGCCTCCATCACATCTGATAACTGGTCCAAGAAAGAGAAACGCGCCGCGCGTGAAATGGTGGATTACGCCATCAGCCTGGAATCAGCGGGCGATCTGATCACCCGGCGCTTCACCACACTTGCCGAAGAATTACAGAAGATACACGCCAATTTCAGCCCCGAAGGCTGGGCAGAAATATCGGCCCTGCATGCCCGCATTATCGCCAATCAGAGGTTGGCCAGCAATGTTCTGATCTCGGACGATCTGGAAAGCGCGCGCCTGCTCAGCCAGGAGAAATCCGAGTTGAAACGCGCCGAGCGAAGCAGCCGCAAACGCCATTTGAAGCGGTTGCAGCAGGGCGCGACGGATTCAATTGAAACGTCGGATATTCATCTGGAAACGCTTATGGCGTTCCGGGAGTTCAACAATCACATCTCAGCTGTGGCTTTCCCTATCCTGTACGAAAACGGGCAACTTCTGGAAACCCGGCTGATTGACAGCCTCCCCCCAACGAAACGCCAGGCGTGATCCGTTAGGGGCCATGCTCTGAACAGAACGTGGGTGCAAAAGGTCCGTTCTGCGCATTTCTCAGATCAGAGCGTTTCGCTTAAAACCTGTCTCAGAGGTTTGCCCGAAACGCCCACAACGTTCCTATGTCGGGCTGCGCATCGCCTTTTTACCTGCCACAAGTTAAAGGCGATACGCTTTAGTTGGTCAGCCCTGCGTGGCGCATTGCGTCGTCCACCAGCACTTTGGTCTCGTCGCTCAGCTCGGTCAGTGGGCAACGCACCTCATCGCTGCACAGGCCCAGACGTGACATGGCATATTTTGCACCAACCAATCCCGGTTCGGTGAAAATGGCCTGGTGCAAAGGCATCAATTTATCCTGATATTCCAGACCCTTGGCGAAATCTCCGGCCAATGTCGCCTCTTGGAACTCAGCGCACAGCCGGGGGGCCACATTTGCGGTCACTGAAATGCAGCCAATGCCACCATGGGCGTTAAAGCCCAGCGCCGAGGCATCTTCGGCCGAGAATTGCAGGAAATCGGTGCCACATGTCTGGCGTTGCTCGCTCACACGCGCCATATCTGCCGTGGCATCTTTGACCCCGATGATCCGGGGCAGTTTTGCCAGCGTCCCCATCGTGTCAGGCATCATATCGACCACCGAACGGCCGGGGATATTGTAGATGAAAATCGGCAGATCACAGCAGTCATGCAGGGCAGTGTAATGCGCGATCAGCCCGCGCTGGGTGGGCTTGTTGTAATACGGCGTCACCACCAAGGCGGCATTGGCACCCACCTTCGCAGCATGCTGCATAAAGCGCATAGATTCCGACGTATTATTACTACCAGCCCCGGCGATCACTGGCACCCGGCCCGCGGCCGCGCGCACCACTTCTTCGATGACGGTCTCGTGCTCTTCATGGGTCAGCGTGGGGCTTTCACCGGTGGTGCCCACGGGAACCAACCCATGGCTGCCTTCACCGATATGCCACTCCACAAGCTTTTTGAGCGTATCAATGTCCAGCTCGCCGTTTTTAAACGGCGTGACCAATGCGGGAAAAGATCCTCGAAACATGATACACTCCTTTTTCGTTTCAATCAGTTAGCCATCAAAGGCGGGGTCGTCAGATTCGCGCTAAACTAGCGGGAAGTTGCCGCCCTGCCAAGTTTGTGAATGGACGGGCGGCGCGCGTGCACTTAGGTTGACGCTGTCTATCCTTTGCCTCAACCGGAATTGCAAGACATGTTGCGTTGGGTTCTTATTTTATTGGTGCTTCTTTGCAATCCCGCAGCCATTTCGGCGCAGGATCACCCCCGCATCGCCCCTCGCCCTTTGGCCAGCGCCTTGCATGCCATGCGGGCCGGGCGGTGGGATGTGGCACGCAATCTGGCCGCGCGTGACGGGCCAGCCGCCACACAAATGATTGATTGGTATTATCTGTTGGCAGGTCTTGGAACGTTGGGTGAAATCAACCAGTTCCTGGCCGCACACCCTGACTGGCCTGCACAGAAGTTTCTGCGCAAACAGGCCGAAGATGGGATTGAAAACGCCAGTGACGCCGATGTCCTTTCCCTTTTTGGCGATCACGCGCCACAAACCGGGTTCGGTGTTTTGGCCCATGCCCGCGCCCTTATCGCCAGCGATCAACTGGGCGAGGCCGAGACTGCTCTGGTTGGCGCATGGCGCAGTTTCGATCTGACCACTGAGGAACATAACGCCTTTCTTGCCGCCCATGCAGCGTTACTGAAACCGCATCACGAGGCGCGGTTGGATATGGCGCTCTGGCGTGGATTAAAGGACGTGGAGCTGATGTTGCCGTTGGTCACCCAGACCAAGCGGGATCTGGTGGTGCTGCGCGGATTGGCCAAATCCGCAGGTCCACAGTTTGATGAGGCCTTCAAAGCCCTGCCCGAGGCCAGCAAATCGGACGCAGGCATCGCCTATGCCAATTTCAACCGCCACATCAAAAACGATGAAACCGACACCGCGATCGCCCTGATCCTGGCACAAAGCCGGTTGGAAAACGGATTGGGCCGACCGGACAAATGGGCCGGTTGGCGGCGCGCGCTGGCACGATCTCAGATGCGCGAGGGCAAGGCACAGCTGGCCTATGATCTGGCCTCTGTGCATCAATTGGCTGAGGGGTCTGCGTACTCTGATCTGGAGTGGTTGTCGGGGTATCTGGCGCTGACGTATTTGAAGGAACCGGAGCTGGCTTTGGATCATTTCCAGCGGTTCCGCGCAGCCGTGGCCACGCCGATATCCCTTGGGCGCGCTGGCTATTGGATAGGCCGCGCACAGGATGCTATGGGCGATACCGAAGCCGCACAGCTGGCCTATGTTGAGGCGGCCAAGCATCAAACCAGTTTTTACGGTTTACTGGCAGCGGAACGGGCAAATTTGCCCTTTGATCCGGCACTTTTTGGAAATGAAGCCTATGCGCCCTTGCAGGGTACGGCGCTTGCAAACTCGACAGCGCTTGAGGCGATTGCTCTCGCGTTGTCCATTGGGGATCTCAATCTGGCCGAGCGGTTCGTGGTGCATCTGGCAGGCAGCCTTGACCGGCAGGAACTGGGCCAGTTAGGCCAGTTCCTGGAAGAGCTGCACGCGCCGCATCTTCGGGTTATGCTGGCCAAAACCGCGGCCCGGCGTGGCATTGTTTTGCACGCGGATTATTACCCGTTGCACCCGATGGTCCATCAAACACTGCCCGTCCCCGAGGAGCTGGCCTTGGCCATTGCACGCCGCGAAAGTGAGTTTGATTTCAAAGTTGTCTCAGGGGCCGGTGCCCAAGGATTGATGCAGGTCATGCCCGGCACTGCACGCGATGTGGCGCGTGATCTGGCGCTGGATCATGATCCAGCCCGTGTTTTGGCGGATTGGGAGTATAACGCCTTGCTTGGGTCCACTTACCTGGCCCAGTTGGCTGATCGGTTTGACGGTAATATCATAATGATTGCAGCCGGTTACAATGCCGGCCCGGCGCGCCCACCACGCTGGATGGAGGCCTCGGGTGATCCACGAAGGGTGCGCGCAGATGACACCAATATCGTGGATTGGATTGAGCATATCCCATTCCGAGAGACCCGGAATTATGTGATGCGTGTGTCTGAAAGCCTGCCAATTTATCGCGCGCGTCTGGGGCGTGATCCTTTGCCCATACCCTTCAGCGCCGAGCTGACGGGGCGCACCATAAAGGCGCGCATCACCCCCCCCGGTGAATAGCGCCCGGCCCCAAAAAGGCCGGGCACGCAGTGGTCAGAAGGATTTGCGCCAGGCAACGCCCAACATCCAATCGGCTTTCAACATCGGGCCATTCAGGTCCTGATAGATCGGCACGCCTGCTTCGATCCCGATTTTATGGCCCTTTAACACACCGTTTTTCGGGCTGAAATCAGCGCCAGCAAAAAGCATCACCCGATCACCGCCATAGTTCAGCGGATCAGAGCCGGGCGATGCCATCATGATATTGGTGTCGATTCCGCTGATGTGATCAACGCGGCTGGCCTCAACACGGCCCGACAGGCTGATCCAGGGGGCAGCCTTGTAGCTGACCCATGCGGTTGCTGCGGCTTCATCCCCAAGCGCATAGCCCTCATCGTTGGTGCCCAGCCGGAATGTTCCGCGCAGTTGCGCCCCATAGCTGAACGCGCCGCTGGAGGTCTGATAGGTCAGCGCTGGCATCAGATCAAACGTACCCGACCCCAGCTGCATCCCATAGCCCAGCCGCGCGGTTGGGCGCATGTTCATTGGCGTAAGCATCTGACCTGTTTCGGTGATTGATCCGGTGGGCAGGCTTAACCCCATGGTGAAGTTCAGCTTGTGTGGCCCTTGCGTAAGCAGGCCCATGGCGGCGCTGACACGCACATCACCAATACCTTGAGAATTGCGTTTGGACGTGCCCAGAACAGTTGTGCCCACCGGCCCCTGATAGGTGATCGCCGTCATCTCTTTTTCGATATAGGGCAGCATCGCCATCAATGTGATGTTATCGCTCAACCCGTACATCGCGCTGAACATATGCATGTCCATTGTCATCTCGGAGGGGACCACACGCAGGGTGGGTGGCATACCGGGCATGCCTGCAAACCGGTTGGGGATGGTCGTGACCGCCTGATCGGGGCTGATGTCAGTGGTGCCCTGGCGCAACTCGTCCATCTGCATATGCCCAAAGCGATAGCCCAGCATGAACTTGCCCTTTGGCATCAGGTGTCGGCCCATGACTCCGATCGGGCCATGGCCATGCATAGAGTGGGACATCTCATGCCCCATGCCTTTGTGGTGCATGTGGTCTTTGTGTCCGGCCATATCGTTTGATGGCATCATTTGCGCATGGGCCGTCGTGGCACATAGCAATAGTGCAGCGCTGAGTTGCAGCACGTTCAATCGTTTGATCTTCATTTTCATATCTCTTGCTTTGGGCCCATCAATGGACAGCCCTGTTTTTGTCTGAATGTCGCGGAAAAGGAACTCAGCTCAGCAGAGGTGGCGCACGCGGATGATAGAGAAGATCAGGCTGTGCCGCATGAGAGGTTGTGACATACACCCCACGCACATTGCGGACTTCCAGCATCAACGGTGGGGTAACGGGCACATCGCTGCCAGGCAGCGCCGACATGACGCCAAAGAATGGGCAAGGGTCTGCCACTGCGCCGTCGATATCCTGCACGGGCTGGCCGTCGTCCATCGAAATATAGGTGATCTGCCCACCAACGCAGATCGCCATAACGCCAGGTGCCGGAGAGGACAGGATGAAAGGGGCCGCCACCAGCCGCAACGCCAGCACAAAGCCCAGCAACATTGCCGTCACTTGCCTGCTAGCAATATGCCGTGAAAGCCACGTCATGGGTGCCCCTGTACCTCGTCTGTTGTTGAAACCGTTGTTGGCCACTACACAAATATGTGATGATGTGGTTTTGCGCCAATCAGCCAGAAATTACCACCATTTCCGAAAGCCAATTTGCCGCAGTCATAGGGGCGTCACCCCGCCTTGCGCTGCCGCCAAAGCGTGAACAAACCGGCCCCAACAATCAGCGCCACACCGACGGCCACATTGGGGCGGATCGTCTCGCTGAATACGAAAACACCAATCACACTTACAAACG